>Ga0194120_10000115_pt1 | contig 127181 bp, 114 predicted proteins | sample TA2MahCa65mmetaG_FD_148642 | JGI IMG/M metagenome (GOLD analysis project Ga0194120, IMG submission 148642) | Freshwater microbial communities from Lake Tanganyika, Tanzania - TA2015019 Mahale Deep Cast 65m | ecosystem: Environmental > Aquatic > Freshwater > Lake | place: Tanzania: Lake... | reverse complement strand
GATGTTCAGCCCGTGCGTGGGTGGATCGAGGAGCGGCGGTTCGCTTCGCATAGTCCAACGGCTCCGGAAACCTGCAGGGCAGCCTAACGGTCGGGTTCAGCCGCGTTGCGGAGCGCAGCGGAGCAACGTCGGCTGCAACCCGTTGTTAGCCATCTATCAACCTGTAGGCGAGTGCCTTTTCCCATCATGCTTTCTGTCCCACAAAGATTATAAGGGGATACTCTCCGTCATTTAGAAGATACGAATCATAGATGCCATCCAGGTTTGCTTTTTGCATTGTGATTCCGGCATTCATGAACACTTCATCCCATATTGTCTGGGAGAAAAGGCCGAGCACCTGTTGCTCTGTATGAATGGTCAATTCGCCCTTCTGCCGAATCAAATACACAAAAGTGGCTTCGTAGGTATTTGGGCGAAATGGATTGACATAGTTGTTTTCCAATAAAGTCACATGTATGCCATCCTTATCGCCAGTGTATGCAAAATTATTGTTTTGAAATGCTTCTTCAGTTTTTCCTACCACGAGCAACACACCGCCTGTCTTGAGATGACTCACTGCGGTCTGGATGGCTTGCCGAAGATCGTCCAGTGAAGCCATGTAGTCTATGCTATCCGGAATAACCACAGCATCGAACTGTCGGTTCAATCGCAATGTCCGCATATCGCCTTCAAGGTATTCGATATCGGGATGTGCAATGCGCGCTTTGTTCAACATGCCCAGACTAATATCTACACCGGTTACTGTAAAATGACGCTTGAAGATCCAATCATGGCCGCCTGCGCCACTTCCCAAATGCAGCAAGGTGTGTGGTGGTTCTGTTGCTGCGCGCTTAATCAAATCAACGTAGATCAGTACTTCTTCTTCGTAGTCTGGCGGGTTTGCCAGCCAGTCTTCAGTCCAGGCAAGATCGTTGTATGAAATCCAAGTTGAGGCCAAGACTATCTCCTTTTTTGATGGCTAACTAGTAATTCAACTGCGCGCTCTGAGCAGGTCGGCAACGGATACCTGCGACAATTCGCAGCCTAACTCCACAAGCTGTCCAGGCGAGCGCCGAGTTATGCCGGTCAACATAACACGGCCTCGGCTTCGCAAGTAACCGGGGCAGGTCAGAGGCAGATTCTGCGGTACCGCAATGAGGCGAGCGGCGCAGAAACTGCGCGCTTGTCCGGCAACAAAGTCGGATTTCGGCCCGATCGCCGATGGCACCGATTTCGCTCTGATCGCAGCATGACGGCCACTTCGTCGCCCCCCAACTCACCGAAACTGCTCGACCAGATCCGGCAGGCGTGCAGGCTTCGGCATTTCAGCCGCCGAACCGAAGATGCCTACACGCATTGGGCGCGCCGGTTCATCCTCCACCACGGCAAACGCCACCCCTCCGAACTCGGTAGCCAGGACGTCACCGCCTTCCTGGCCGATCTTGCCGACCGCCGGCAGGTCAGCGCGTCGACCCAGAATCAGGCGTTGTGCGCACTGCTCTTCCTCTATCGTGCCGTTCTGCGCCAGCCACTGCACGAGCGCCTCGAACTGCCACAACCCAGGCCGTCCACCTCCTTGCCGGTCGTGCTGACTCGCACCGAGGTCCGCTCCGTGCTCGGCGAGCTCTCCGGTGTCCCACACCTCGTGGCGTCACTCCTCTATGGCAGCGGCATGCGCCTGCTCGAATGCCTGGCACTGCGAGCCAAGGATCTCGATTTCGAACGCGCGGAGATCACCGTGCGGCGAGGCAAGGGTCGGAAAGACCGCATGACCATGATGCCCGGGTCACTGACCGGCCTTCTGCGAAAACACCTCGACACCGTCTGCGATCTCCATCGCCGGGATCTCGCCTCAGGATTCGGTCACGTCGTCCTGCCAGATGCGTTCGACCGCAAGGATCCCCATGCTGCCGCGTCGTGGCCATGGCAGTTCGTCTTTCCTGCCGGGCGCATCTGCCGAGATCCACAATGGGGCCGTCCGACGCGCTTTCATCTCCACGAATCAGCCGTCCAGCGCGCGTTCTCAGCAGCGGTGCGGCGCAGCGGCATCACCAAGCGCGCCAGTTGCCATACGCTGCGCCATTCATTCGCGACCCACTTGCTGGAAGACGGCTACGACATCCGGACAGTGCAGGAACTGCTCGGCCATGCGGATGTAAGCACCACCATGATCTACACGCACGTGTTGAATCGCGGTGGCCGCGGCGTCAGGAGCCCGGCAGATCGGTTGTAACCCGCCTTGCTTGGCAACCCGAAACAGACGATGGCCGCGTCGGCGGGGTGAATCAGCACAGAGGCACCTCGGAACGGAGGCACACCGCCTTAAGCGATTCGGGCCGTCAACGGCGGCAAGCCGATGCCCTCAACCACGGCGGTGCACGTGTCACCGGGCGCGATCGATTGCGCTTCGGTCAGCGTGCCCGAGCTGACATACTCCCCTGCGGCTATCGGCTCCGCACCCTGCCTGACGATCGCGGAACCGAGTTCACCGAGGCACAACGCCGGATTCTTCAGCGAGTTCTTCCCCGCGCCCGTGGCCACGGTTGCGCTGTTCTTCTGCAATGTGACGGTGAACGACGCGAGCTGTTCGACCAGCGCCGGAATGTCACCGGGGGCGACGGCCAGCGGTGCTCCAACAATCAGCCCGGCATGCAGGCCGTAGGCCGCCACGAAGTCGACCGGCGTGAACTTCCAGTCCGGATACACACAGTCGATGATCTCGAATCCCAGCGAGATTGATTCGACACACGCCAGCACGGCATCGGCGTCGGTGGCGCCCTCCAACGGCCGCTTGAGGCGAAAGACGATCTCGGGCTCGATCCTGGGCGCCACCATCGCGCCGACCGGGATTTCGAGTTCATTCGACGGCGCGTGATGCACAGTGTTGTCGTACATGTGCGCCCAGACCAGCGTGTCGAGCTTGAGGACGCGCCACATCGCCCGGTTGGCAAACCCGACCTTGAGTCCCACCGTGCGGTGCCCTTCGCCCTGGCGGAGACGTACGAGCTCACGCTCGATGGCATAGGCGGTCACGAGATCGAGCCCGCCCTCACGAGACGATGGCGTGGTGATGAGCAGCCGGCGCGCGTAGGCGTCGGCAATCTCTCGCGCGAGCGCGCTGGGTTCGATCACGCCGCGGCTCTCGAATCGGCTTCCGCCATGCGACGCCGCATCGGCATCAGCAGGAAGATGGCCGCGAGCGCGGCGGTGATGTCGAGCGCCGCCATCGAGTACAGCACGCTGGACCAGGTGCCGGTCGCCTCCATCAGCAGGTTGCCGAACGGCACCAGCAGCGCCGCGATGCCCTTGGCGCAGTAGAGCAAACCATAGATCGTACCGATGTGCTTGGTCCCGAAGGTGTCGCCGGCAGTGGCACTGAACAGGCTATACACCTCGCCCCAGGCGAAGAACACGATGCCGGACAGCACGACGAACGCCCACGGATTGTGTCCGTACCAGCCGAGCGCGAGGATGCCGAGCGCCTCCAGCGTGAACGCGATGAACATCACGCGCTCGCGGCCGATGTGGTCCGACAGCCATCCAAACGTCGGCCGGGAAATGCCATTGACGATGGTGTTCATCATCAGCGCGAACGGCAGCGCCGCCATCGTGAAGAAGTAGAAATTGATCTGGTAGTTCCTGACGCCGAGGTCTTCGGCAATCACGCTCAGTTGCGCCACCGCCATCAGGCCGCCGGTGACCGTGCCGGTAAACATCGCCAGCATCACCCAGAACACCGGCGTCCGCAGCGCCTCGCCCAGCGTGTAGTCGCGCCGCGACTGCGCCACTTTCGCCGAGAAGTTGATGGCGCCGGGCGCGGGACCACGCAGCAACGAGGCGAAGGTCACGATCACCACGCCCTGAATCAAGCCGAAGGTGAAGAAGGCGGCCTGATAGCCGGCGCTCGCAATCATGTTGGCGATCGGAATGACCGTCAGGATCGTGCCGGAACCGTAACCGGCCGCGGTCAGGCCGACGGCCAGCCCGCGCTTGTCCGGGAACCACTTGATGGAGTTGTTGATGCAGGTGGCGTAGACCGCGCCGACACCAAGGCCGCCGACCACCGACCCCACATAGAAACCTGGCAGCGACGTAGCGTAGGAGTTAATCACCCACGCCAACCCGGTGAGCACACCACCGAGCAGCACCAGCAGGCGCGGACCGTAGCGGTCAATGAAGTGGCCCACAAACGGCGTGGACCAGGTCTGGACCACGACGAAGATGCTGAATGCCGTCTGGATGGCGGCACGCTCCCAGCCGTGCGCCTTCTGAATCTCGGGCACGAATTGCGTCCACGAGTACTGGATGTTCGAGGCGGCGACCATGCAGGCGACGCCGTACACCAGTTGTAGCCACCGGGTGCTCACGCGGATCTCCTTTGCTTGTCGTCAAGCAGCTTCACGCACGCGTAGACGGTTCGGGTCGCCGGCATCGGGACGCCGAGTCGCTCGCCCAGTTCCACGACCGCGCCGACCACCGCTTCGATCTCCATCGGCCGGCCGGCTTCGAGATCCTGCAGCATCGACGTCTTGTGCGCACCAACTTTCTCGGCGCCGGCAATGCGCTGCTCGATGGAGATCGGCAGCTCGATGCTCAACCGCGCGGCCACCGCTTCGGTCTCGACCATGATGTCGCGCACGACCCGGCAGGTGCCGGCGTCGCGAACCAGCTCTTCGAGCGTCCCGCCGGTGAGCGCGCTGATGGGATTGAACGCCACGTTGCCGAGCAGCTTCACCCAAATCTCATGGCGGAAGCGCGTCGTCACCGGGCACCGGAAGCCTGCCGCAATCAGCGTTTCGGCAATCTTCTTGGCGCGCTCGGACTTCGAGCCATCCGGCTCGCCAAAACTCAGCCGGTTGCCCTCGATATGGCGAATCACGCCGGGATCCACGATGTCGGTGGCGAAATAGGCCAGCGATCCGAGCACGCGCTGCGGTTCGATTGCGCTGGCAATCGTCCCGCCCGGGTCGACCCGCTCGAGGCGCAGGTTGTTCAGCTCGCCCGGATAGTTCTGGAAGTACCACCAGGGCACGCCGTTCTGGGTGCTGACGACCACCGTGTCGGGACCGAACAGCGGTTTGAGAGAGGCAGCCAGGCCAGTGAGCGCGTGGGCCTTCACGCCGAGGAACACGACGTCGCACGTGCCGATCGAGGCCAAGTCGCCGGTCACCTGCGGCCCACCACCGCCCGGCTTCGCCGCGTCGAACCTGACTTCGAAGTCGCCGTCTTCGGCGCTGATGACGCGCAGGCCGCGCTGCTGCATGGCCGCGAGGTGCGGGCCGCGCGCGAACAGCACCACGTCGGCGCCGTTCTTCGCCAGGCGGGCGCCAATGTATCCGCCGATCGCCCCGGCGCCGGCAATGACAATCTTCATCTACGCCTTCGGTGCGAACGCCTGCGCGACCACGCGTCGCTGGATTTTACCGGTGGCGGTGCGTGGAATCGCCTCGGTGATGTGAATCTGCTTCGGCCGCTTGAAGTCCGACAGCTTCTCCTTGCAGAACGCCAGCAGCGCCTCTTCGTCCACGGCCTCTTTCAGCGTGACCGCGGCCTCGACCTCCTCGCCCCACATCTTGTGCGGCACGCCGAAGCACACAGCTTCGTTCACGGCCGGGTGCGTCATCAGCACGTCGTCGATCTCGCGCGGCGAGATCTTTTCGCCGCCGCGGTTGATCAGCTCCTTGAGGCGGCCGACCAGTGTCAGGTAGCCGTTCTCGTCGAGGAAACCCTGGTCGCCAGTGCGGAACCATCCGTCGAAGAACGACGTCGTGTTCGCGTCGGGATTGTTCTCGTAGCCGGTGATGACATTCGGCCCCTTGATGCATACCTCGCCGCGTTCGTGCGGCTCGAGGTGATTGCCCCGGTCGTCGGCGATGGTGATCTGCACGTCGGTGCCGGGTCCGACGGAGCCAGGCAGGTGCGGTCCGTGCTTCGGCAGCGGGTTCGACGCCATCTGGTGCGCGGCTTCGGTCATGCCATAGGCCTCAAGGACCGGCGCGCCGAACGACGCTTCGAGATCGTGCAGCACCTGGGGCGGCAACGACGCGCTGCAGGAGCGGATGAAGCGGAGTTTGGCGGCGCCGGCCGGCCGCGGCGCATCCTTCTTGACGCGTGCCAGCAGCAACTGGTGAATCGTCGGCACCGCGGAATACCACGTGGCGCCGTAGGCTTCGGCGGTCTGCCAGAAGTTCATCGGGTTGAACTTGGCGGGCACCACCACCGTGCCGCCCGTGGCCAGCGTCGCCAGTGTCGACGCCACCAGTCCGTGCACGTGGAACAGCGGCATCACGCACAGCGACACGTCACTGGCGCTCAGCTCGTAGCCGCGCGCCACGTTGCGAGCGGAAATGGTGAGGTTCTTGTGGCTGAGCGGCACGCGCTTCGGCCGGCCGGTGCTGCCGCTGGTGTGCAGAATCAAGGCCACATCGTCTACCGATGGCGGCGGGATGGCTTGCCGCTCCTTGACCTCTCTGAGCGAGACCACGCCGCTGGCATCGGTGTCCGCGATCAGCATGCGCGTGCCCTTGGCCCTGGCCGCAGCCCGAGCGTCGTCGAGACCGTCCGGGGGCAGGAGCATGACTTTCGCGTTGGTGTCGTCGAGATAGAACTGGAACTCTTCGTCCTTGTAGCCAGGATTGAGCGGCGCGGAGGTCCCGGCCATCGACGAAGCGAGGAACGACACCACGCAGGCCAGGCCGTTGGGCATCGCCATGCCGATGCGGTCGCCGCGCTGCACGCCGGTCGCGGCCAGTTGTTCGGCCAGCGCGGTGACGTTGTCGCGGAGCGCGCCGTAGGTGATCTTGAGGTTTTGTTCGGGAACGATGATGGCGGTATTTCCCGCCGGCACCGCATCGGTCAGCCCGAGCAGTGTCGTGGGTGAAGCATTCACGGAAGTCATGGCGCTACAATTTGTCCCACCCCATCGGAATCGTCAATCACTAAAGGTGCTGACATGCGATTGACCACACTCGTCGTCCTGGTCTTGACCGCCGCCTTGCAGCCGGGCGCGAATCCGCCGCGGAACGATCTACCGCAGCCGTATCGCACCACGCGCGATTGGGGACAGCTTCCGCCGGGCGTGAAGTGGGCCGCCGTCACAGCGGTCGAACCCGCGCCCGACGGCTCGATCTACGTGATTCACCGTTGCTTTGCGAACTCGTGTGCGAATCGCAAGGAAGACCCGATCCTGAAATTCGACGCGTCCGGCAGGCTGCTCGCAAGCTGGGGCGCCGGGATGTTCATCTTCCCGCACGGCGCAACGGTCGATCGCCAGGGCCATTTGTGGGTCACCGATGCGCGCGGCGACGGGACCATCGGCCACCAGGCGATCGGGTTCGATGCCACCGGCAAGGTGCTGATGACACTCGGACAGAAAGGCGTCAGCGGATCGAGCGACACGCTGTTCGACCAGCCCACCGACGTGGTGATTGCACCAGGCGGCGACATCTTCGTGACCGACAGCCACCGCAACGGCAAGAACAACCGCGTGGTGCGATTCACGCGCGAGGGCAAGTACGTCAAGGCGTGGGGCCAGAAAGGCTCGGGACGCGGGCAGATGAGCGAACCTCACACCATTGCGATGGATGCACGGGGCCGTCTGTTCGTCGGCGACCGCGAGAACAACCGGATCCTGATCTTCGACCAGGACGGCAACGTGCTCGACGAGTGGCGCCAGTTCGGCCGGCCGAGCGGGATCTTCATCACCGCGGACGACACGATCTATGTCGCCGACTCGGAGTCTGGCCCCGATACCGGCGCGAAGGAGCTGCCCGGCATCAAGAAAGGCATCCGCATCGGCAGCGCCCGGGACGGCTCGGTCACCGCCTTCATCGAAGACATGGAGTCCACCACACCCGATCACTCCGGCGCCGAGGGTGTGGGCGTCGATGCGCACGGCAATGTCTACGGGGCCGTCGTCCGGCGCCAGATGCTCGAGAGGCACGTCCGGAAATAGCGTGATCGGATAGGCTGTGGCGATGCGAATCACCCTCTGCCTGCTCGTCACACTCGCCCTGTTCCTCGAGGTCCCGTCGGCGGCACGGCAGCCGGCGTGGAAGCTGAGCGCCACCGTCGCCGAAAGCTGCAGCTGCACCGTGTCGTGCCCATGCAATTTCGGCGGTGAGCCGTCGCGCATGCCCTGCGAGGGCAACCGCTTCATCTCGATTGAATCCGGCTCGTATGACGGCGTCGACCTGGCCGGCGTGCAACTGCTGGTCACGTTCAACATGCGCAACTGGTCGAAGATCTACGTGAGCGACCAGGTCAACGACCGGCAGATGCGGGCCGTCGAAGCGTTGCTGCCGCTGGCGTTCGCCGGGTTTCACAAGGGCATGTTGTCGTTCACCAAGGCGCCGATCACGATGGACGCCACCGAGTCGCGGGTGCGGTTTGCGGGACCGGATTCGTCGGTGGAGATGGAGGTGATCCGTGGGTTCAACGGCAAGGCCGTGACGGTGTCCAACCTGCCCAGCCCGGTGTTCCAGAACTACACGCAGTTCCGATCGGTGTCGCACACGCATACCAGCGCCACGCATTCATGGAATCACAAGGGCACCAACGGATTCACATCCACGTGGGAGACGGCCAGCCGGTAGCGCGGCCGGGCGCACGCGGCTGGTGCTGACAATCGCTGACACGCGCGAACGTTATACTTTGCACCTACGGCGACACCTGTCGCCGCCGAGGTTCCTCACATGAATGTGTCACTGTCGTTCCGTTCGGCCGCGGCCGCGGTCGTCATCGCGCTCCTGGCAGTCCCCGGCTCCCAGACCCCGTTGTCCGCCCAGCCCGACGCCAACCAGATCGTTCCGACCAACGCCTACAAGGACCTGAAGTGGCGCAGCGTCGGCGCGACGCGCGGCGGGCGCGTCACCGCCTATTCCGGCGTGCGGCAGCTGCCGCACACGTTCTACTTCGGCGGCGTCGGCGGCGGCGTGTGGAAGACGGACGATGCGGGTATTACCTGGGCGCCGGTGAGCGACGGCCAGATCACGTCGACCGGTTCGATTGGCTCGATCGACGTGGCGCCGTCGAATCCGAATCACGTGTGGGTCGGCACCGGCAGCGCGGCGATTCGCTCCAACGTGATCATCGGCCGGGGTGTCTACAAGTCAACCGATGCCGGCAACAAGTGGGAGTTCATGGGTCTCAAGGACTCCGGGCAGATCGGCGGCATCAAGGTGCATCCCTACAACACCAACACCGTGTGGCTGGCGGCGCTGGGATCGCCCTTCGGTCCCAACGACGAGCGCGGCATTTTCAAGACCACCGATGCCGGCCGGACGTGGAAGAAGACGTTGTTCGTGAACAACGAGACCGGCGGCCGCGACATTGAAGTCGACTGGCAGAACCCGGACATTCTCTATGCGGCGATGTATCGCGGCTTCCGCAAGGGCTGGGACATCATCAGCGGCGGCCCGGCCAGCGAAGGCGGCATCTACAAATCCACCGACGGCGGCGAGACCTGGAAGAAGATCACCGCGGGTCTTCCCGACAAGCTCATTGGCAAGATCGACATCGACATCGCTCGGAGCAACCCGAAGGTGCTCTACGCGATGGTGGAAGCGCCCGGCAACGAAGGCGGCTTGTTCCGCTCGAACGACGCCGGTGAATCCTGGACGCTGGTCAACAGCTCGCAGCGACTGCGGGCGCGCCCGTTCTACTTCCACTACGTGACGGTCAACCCGCTCAACGACAACGAAGTCTGGGTCAACGAGCTCGGCCTGCACAAGTCGATCGACGGCGGCAAGACGTTCACGACGGTGGATACGCCGCACGGCGACAACCACGGCATGTGGTTCAACCCCGACAATCCGAACCTCATCCTGCAGGTGAACGACGGCGGCGCCAACGTGAGCCTGAACGGCGGCCGCAGCTGGTCGTCGATTCTCAACCAGCCGACCGCCGAGTACTACATGGTGGCGGTGGACGAGCAGTACCCGTATCGCCTCTACATGCCGCAGCAGGACAACAGCACGCTGATCATCCCGAGCATTCCGCCGGTGTCGTGGGGCTTCGAGCACCCGGCGCAGTCGTGGCAGCAGGCCTCGGGCTGCGAGACCGGACAGATCTGGCCGAAGAAGAACGGCAAGGTCGTCTGGGGCGCCTGCAAGGGCGAGGTCGGCCGCTACAACACCGAGACCGGCCAGGAAAAGCACTACTGGGTATATCCGCAGAACCGGTACGGCCACGATCCCGACGAAATCAAGTTCCGCTTCCCGCGCCAGACGGTGGTCTACGTGTCGCCGCACGACGAGCGCGTGATCTACCAGGCCTCGCACGTGATGCATCGCTCAATGGACGAGGGCATTTCGTGGGACATCATCAGCCCCGACCTGACGGCGAAGGAACCGCAGTACCAGATCGTCTCAGGCAACCCGATCACGCGTGACGTCACCGGCGAAGAGGTCTACTCCACCATCTACGCGATGACCGAGTCGCGCCTCGAACGGGGCGTCATCTGGACCGGCGCCAACGACGGCCCGGTGCACGTGTCGCGCGACAACGGCAAAACGTGGAAGAACGTGACGCCGAAGGATTGGGTCGGCGCCCGCATTCAGACCGTTGAAGACTCCCCGCACATGAAGGGCCGCGCCTACCTTGCCGGCTATCGCTTCCTGCGCGAGCACGACTTCAAGCCGTACATCTACCGCACCGACAACTACGGCGAGACGTGGACGCTGCTCACCGACGGCACCAACGGCATTCCCGCCGATCACGCGACGCGCGTGATTCGCGAAGATCCGCGCCAGGCCGGCCTGCTCTACGCCGGCGGCGAATTCGGGTTCTTCGTGTCATTCAACGGCGGCCGGAACTGGCAGTCGCTGCAGCAGAACCTGCCCAATACGCCAATCACCGACATCAGAGTGCATCGCAACGACCTGGTCGTTTCAACGATGGGACGGTCGGCGTGGATCATGGACAACATCACGCCGCTGCAGGAGCTGGCGCGGCTCGCGAGCGCGCCGCCGGCGGCCGGCGCGAGCTTCGGCTTCGCCAACGAAGAGGAACAGTCGAAGTTGCCGGCGGTCGCACTGTTCCAGCCGCGCGACACCATCCGCTATCGCAGCAGCACCGCCCCGTTCTCGAACGTCGACCCGGAGTATCCGTTCCAGGGCGCGCAGTTCGATTTCTACTTCGCCACGGCCCCCGGCGCTGACACGAAGCTGGAGGTGCTCGATGCCGGCGGTGCGGTGCTTCGCACCTTCAACGTGGCGGCGCCCAAGAGCGCCGGCTCGGCCGGCCAGGAGATGCGCGGCCCCTTCTTCCGGGGACCGCAGGGCTCCGCCAGCATCCGGGCCGAAGCCGGCATGCAGCGCATCACGTGGGACCTGCGCTACCCAGGCCCGTGGACGGTGCAGAACCCGAACGGCGGCCAGGGCGGACCGATGGTGCCGCCGGGCAAGTACACCGTGCGGCTGACGTCCGGAAGCGGGACGATCGCGAAGACGTTTGCGCTGATCGCTGATCCGCGCGTCGCCGCCGACGGCGTGAGCGATGCGGCGATCACCGAGCAGGTGAAGTTCCAGCTGCAGGTGCGCGATGCGATCAGCGACGCGCGCAAGCTGCAGCAGTCCATTGAGCAGGCGATGCAGAAGGCCGGTCTCAAGCCGGGTCTCGCGCCTGCCCTGCCCGGCGACTCGCCGAGCAACACCAAGTACAGCAACGAACTGCAGCGCCTGTATGCCCGCGTGGTCGACACGCCCGGCATCTACACACAGCCGATGCTGATCAGCCAGTTGAACAACATCAATCGCATGACGACGCAGGCCGACCAGCGTGTCGGCAGGGACGCGCACGATCGCTATGCTGACCTGCTCAAGGAGATGCAGGCGATCGAGGCACAGCTGAAGAAGCTCTCCGGATCGAACTGATGTGTGATTTCGGGCGCCCCACGACCGAGCCCGGCGCAGGCACGCACCTGCACTATGGGTTTCTCGTGGACGTGCCCGAGGTTCGTTCGCTGATCGACGAGACGCGTCGGCTCACCGCAAAGATTGCCGACACGCAGGCGCGTGTCGATGCATTGCGGCCGGCCTTCGGTAAGCTCCTCTCGGCCGACAACTGGTTGCCGAAGGAATACGGTGAGCCTGATCTCACGAGCGGCATGGGCGGCGGCATCGGGCAGTACGCGCTCTATCGCGCCGAGGACGGATCCCTCTGCCTCTTCTCGCTCGTCATCCCCGCCGGCGCGCAAACACCAATCCACGATCACCTCGCGTGGGGTCTGATTGGCGTGTATCGCGGGGTCCAGGACGAAACGGTGTATCGCCGCCTGGACGACGGCAGCGATGAGTCACATGCCAAGCTGGACGTCGCGCGCCGCCAGACGGTGAAACACGGGGAGTTCTACACGCTGCTGCCACCGCTCGACGACATCCACTACGTCAGGACCATCTCCGACACGCCCTCGATCTCGATTCACCTGCTCGCTAACGACACCGCGTGTGTCACCCGTCACCGCTTCGACGCACAGACAGGCATCGTCACACCCTTCCGCTCCGGCTACAGCAACGCCAAGTGCGCCGAGCGTTAACCGTCGGCGAGGGTGGGCGACGGCCCGGCTCTCCCCCGAGGCGGGTGGCAAACAAAGCGACAAGCCAACGGCGGAGCCGAAATGGCAGTCTGACCGACTTGGGGGACGCGGATGGCTATTTGCGACACCGCGTCGAGTGAGACCGATTGCACGCGCGATTCCGAACTGTCCAGTCAGAGATCGGAATCGCGCGTATCAGCGAGCCGCGCAATCGGGCGAACGAGTGGCGCTTTCCCGGGTCCCGAGAGGATGGGGCCGACGCGCGGCGTTGGCCCCATCCGTGGAGGTCAGACCGCCCTTTCGGCGAAGACGTGAAGCGGAGAAACGCATCCACTACTTCAAGCAGTACGGCGTCAAGGCATGCTGGCCGATGCACCAGCTCACGCGCGAGATCGAAGTCATCCGCCTGACCATGCATGGACCCGACGCCCGGCGGACGTTTCGGAACATTGAGGCCATCGAATCGGATGTGTTGCCGGAATTTCGGATGTCCGCGGAACTCCTCAAGTGTTGGTAGTTACCACCCCAGGCGGTAGATCAGGATGTCGTCATCACGGCCAACGAGCCGGATCGAATTGACGTTGCCGTACGGATCGTCGCCTGCCGGGACGTTCGCTTCGCGCCGGTGAATGACGACGTGAGTGACGCCGAGCTCGGAGAGCGCCAACAGCGACTCGTTCGACGGGAACCCTCGGGTGGCCGCGTAGGCCTTTTCGTACGAGGCCGGCCTGAAGCCGCTATAGCCGTTCAGCAGCGGCCGCCAATGCCGGGTTGAGTTCACCATGTAAGGACTGTTCAGGAACCACTGCGACGGCATGGGGAACGGCAGCTCGGCAACCACGGCGGTGCGTTCAGCCGCCAGCACGTCGTAGACCGGGGGCACGCCGTCGAACCACACGTAGCCAATCGGCGCGCGCAGCGCCTCGGCGTTGACGGCGGCGATGATCAGCACCGCTGCGGCCGGCCAGGGCTTTGCGCGTCCCCATCGCCGGGCCAGCGCCACGAGGCCGAACGCGGCCAGCACCGCCACCATCAGCAGCGTCAGCTGCGCGATGCGGTGCACGGCGCGAATCATCTGCAGCAGCGGGATCGCGGCGTGCAGCGCCGGATAAAAGGGCAACAGCGGCATGAACGAGATCGCCATGCACCCGACAGCGGCAGCGCCGCACATGCGGAACCTCGGGTCCTTCCGGGTTGATGCGTCCGCCACCGCGGCGCCGACCAACGCGAGCGCGACGACGCCGGGGAACACCGACGTGGACGACCCGCCGCCCAGCTCACGGCTCCAGCGGTGGTAGTGAATGGTCGCGCCGGTCGACAGGTAATTGCGCCACGTGGCCGCTTCGGCGTCGGCCGCCGAGCGTTCGAAGCGTTCGGTGCGTTGCACCTCCCGGTACTGTGCGATGAACGGCCACAGCAGCACCACCGCCGTGGCGGCGGCGGCCGCCAGCCTGGCGGCGAGCGGGCCGGCGCGCCGCCACCACTCCGGCACCCTCGCCAGCACCGCACACACCAACGCGAATACCGAGAACACCATCAGGTAGATCGACGCCATGGCTTGCAGCGCGAAACCAAGTGCCAGCCAGGCGATGTCCCGCACCCGCGGCAGGGCAATCAACCGGTCGAGGGCGAACAGCATCAGCGCCAGGAACTCGGTGTGCAGGAACTGGAGGTGCGTGAGGTTGACGAGCGTAAACGCGTTGAACGCGGCCAGCGAGCCGGCCAGGTACCCGGCCGTCCAACTGCCGGTCCACCGCGCGGTCAGCAGGCAAAAGGCCCAGCCGGTGAGGACGAACCCCGCCAGCACCGACACGCTGTACGCCAGCACCGCGGAGCCGCCGAAGGCAATCACCGGGACGGCAAAGATGGCCTGAGGGATCATCGCCTCCGAAAACGCGAGGGTGTGGCGATGCGGGTAGAAGATGTTGGCGTCGAACAGCTGGTCCGGGTGCTGCAGCAGCGCGTGCGCGACCCACGCCACCGCCCAGGTGTTCAATCCGCCGTCGCCGTCAATCCGCGACCAGTGCGCCGGCGACACAGCCAGCGGCCACGTATGCACGACCGCCAGCGCGATGAACGCCGCCAGCGAGACGAGGACCGGACGTGTATGATGAATGGACGTCACTAACGCTCGTACTCCCTGGGTACTACCGGGCCGTTCCGTAGCAACGGCCCCGCTCGCTGCGAGGAGCCGGCGGGTGACGATACTGTTTCACGCGATCCGGTCCGTGAGCTGCCCGATGGCGAGACCGATTTACAATAACATCCTCGAAGCGATCGGCGACACGCCGATGGTTCGGCTCAATCGCATCACCAGGGACATCGCGGCCGACGTCTACGCCAAGATCGAGACCACCAATCCCGGCAACTCGATCAAGGACCGCATGGCCCTGAAGATGATCGAGGATGCCGAGAAATCCGGCAAGCTGAAGCCGGGCGGCACCATCATCGAGGGCACGTCGGGCAACACCGGCATGGGCCTGGCGATTGCCGCGGTCGTCAAGGGCTACAAGTGCATTTTCACGACCACCGACAAGCAGTCGAAGGAGAAGGTCGATGCGCTGCGCGCCTTCGGCGCCGACGTCATCGTCTGCCCGACCGACGTCGATCCGGAGGATCCGCGGTCCTACTACTCCGTGTCGTCTCGCCTCGAACACGACACGCCGAACTCGTGGAAGGCGAATCAGTACGACAATCCGTCGAACGCGATCGCGCATTACGAGCAGACCGGCCCGGAGATCTGGGAGCAGACCCAGGGCAGGATCGATCACCTCGTCGTGGGTGTCGGCACCGGCGGCACGATTTGCGGCGTCGCGAAGTACCTGAAAGAGCGCAAGCCGTCCGTCAAGGCCTGGGGCATCGATACCTACGGATCGGTGTTCAAGAAGTACAAAGAGACCGGCGTGTTCGACAAGAACGAAATCTACCCGTACATCACCGAAGGCATCGGCGAAGATTTCCTGCCGCAGAACGTCGACTTCAGCCTGATCGATCACTTCGAGAAGGTGACCGACCGCGACGCCGCCATCATGACCGGCCGCATCGCGCGCGAGGAGGGAATTTTCGCCGGCAATTCCGCCGGCTCAGCCGTGGCCGGGCTGCTGCAGCTGGCCGATCGGTTCAAGCCGGGCGAAACCGTGGTGGTGATCTTCCACGACCACGGCACGCGCTACCTCGGCAAGATGTACAACCCGGCGTGGATGCGCGAGAAGGGCTTCCTGGATCGCAAGGGCCTGATCGCGCGCGACCTGGTGGCCAACCGCCAAAAGGCGCCGCTGGTGACGATCGACCGCAACCAGTCGGTCGAGACCGCCGCGCACATCATGACCGAGCACGCCTACTCGCAGATTCCGATCACCGCCGACGGCCGCCTGATCGGCACGGTCAGCGAAGGCTACCTGTATTCGGAGATCGTCAAGAACCCGGACATCCTGCGCGGCCCGGTGGAGGCGATCATGCAGCCGGCGCTGCCGTTCGCCGACATTTCGACCAGCGTGGACGCGCTGGCGCAGATGCTCACGCCCGACAGTCCCGCCGTGCTGGTGCGCGACTTCAAGCTGGACGCGACCTACATCATCACGCGCTGGGACATCATTAAGGCGCTCTCGTAAGTTGGCAGTTCTCCGGTTGGCAGTTGCCAAGGCGGTTGCCAACTGCAGGGCGGCGCGTAGGTTTAGCGCAGCTCGCGGCCGCGGGTCTCGGGGCCCAGCCAGAGGAATGTGATCACGCCAATGCCACCAGAGACCACGCACCAGAACATCGCCGTCTGAAGCTGACTGCCGGCGTCGGTCAGCACGCCGATCAGGTACGGCGCAAACGCGCCAATGCCGACCCCGACGTGATACGAGAACCCGGTGCCGACACCGCGCACTTCGGTCGGAAAGCGCTCCGCCAGGTAGCCGGGGACAATGCCCCACGCACCAGATGCGCAGAAGCCAATCAACCATGCACCGAGCAGCAGTCCGCCGCTGGTCGTGGAAAACAGGTAGACCGGCGCCGACAGCACGCCGGCGATCAAGCCGAGCGTTGCGGCGCCACGGCGCCCGCCCCACCGCTCCGACAGCGCGCCGAATACGATCGAGCCAATCATGCCGCTGGCATTGAGCAGCAACAGGAACGCGAGCGGCTGCTGTTTGAGGTTCGCCAGCAGCGTCGGGTACCAGATGGTCGTCGACTGGTACATCCACACGAACGCGCCCATCAGGATGGAGGTATGAATGGTCACCCAGCGAAGGTCCGCATCGAACAGCCGCGATAAGGACAATCGCACCGGCCGGCCGGCGCGCTCGCGCTGCTGTTCGAGCCATAACGGGCTCTCGCTCACGCGCAGCATCAGGTAGAAGATGACAATCGCCGGCAGCACGCCGGCCCACAGCATCAACCGCCAGGCCCAATCGGGGTTGTCGCTGACCAGCGGATAGCCCAGCTGATAGACCAGCGACGACAGCAGGAAGCCAGTTGAGTAGCCGCCCTGCAGGATGCCGGAGGCGATGCCTCGATGTTTCGCCGGCCATTGCTCGAGGGCCAGCGGCATGCCCGCGGCCCACATGCCGCCCATGCCAATGCCGAACAGACCGCGGCAGGCGAACAGCATCACGTAGCTGGTCGACAGGCCGCTCAGGAACGCAAAGCCGGTAAACCACGCGATCGAAAACAGGATCGGCCCCTTGCGTCCGTATTTGTCGGCGAGCGTGCCGGCGCCAATGCCGCCGACCATGCGGAACAGCAGCGTCACCGTGGCCAACGCTCCGGCCAGCGCGAGGTTCACCTCGAAGCTGCGGCGAATGTCGGTCAGGACGAACGTGATGATGGTGAAGTCGAAGGCGTCGAGGGTCCACGCCGCATAGGTGGTGAGAAAAGTCTTCCACTGCTGGCGGGACACCTCTTTGTACCAAGGCATTGCGGGGAATTCTATCCGGGTTCCGGCCTTCCGGCGACGGCAGTAGAATGCGCGCATGCCGCGCCTGCTCCGCACGCTGCCACTCGCTTTGCTACTGGCCACGACACCGGCCGCCGGCCAGGGGCCCAAGACGCACCGCCTCGAAGCGACGCCAACCACCGTTGCCTACGGGCACTATTGGGCGGAGACCAAGCCGGTCCTGACCATCAACTCTGGCGACATCATCGACGTCGACACGCTGCTGACGTCGACACCGGACCGGCTCGAGAAAGCAGGGGTGCCGCCGTCGGAAATCCAGGCGTCGCTCCGAGCGATCGTGGCGCAGGTCACAGATCGTGGCCCTGGCGGCCACATCCTCACCGGACCCGTCTACGTCAACGGCGCTGAGCCGGGCGATGCGCTCGAAGTGAAGGTGCTGTCGATCGATCTCCCGATTGCCTACGGCTACAACGGCTGCAGCGGGTTCGTCCGGGAGAACTGCGAGCTCGGACGTGGCCCAACAATCATTCGCATGGATCGCAAGGCGATGACCGCCACCTTCGCGCCCGGCATCGTCCTTCCGCTGCGTCCGTTCTTCGGCAGCATGGGCGTCGCGCCGGCCGCCGAAGTCGGGCGCGTCAGCAGTAACCCGCCCAGCACCCACGCCGGCAACCTGGACAACAAGGAACTGGTCGCCGGCACCACCCTCTTCATCCCGGTGCACGTGAAGGGCGCGCTGTTCGAAGTCGGCGACGGCCATGCCGCGCAGGGCGACGGCGAAGTCGATCAAACCGGCCTTGAAACCTCGCTGCGCGGCCGCCTGCAGCTCACCGTCCGCAAAGGCATGACGCTGGCGTGGCCGCGCGCGGAAACGAAGACGCACTACATCTCGATGGGCACCGACGTCGACCTCACCAAGGCGACGCGGGTCGCCATCCAGGAGATGATCGACTTTCTGGCCGCCACCAAGAAGCTGGACAGCCATCAGGCCTATCAGCTCACGAGCCTGGCGGGCGATGTGGCGATCACGCAGCTGGTGGACGGCACCATGGGCGTGCACGTCAAGATGCCGAAGTCAATCTTCACGGGCGCCCGCCGATGAAATCGCCCTTCGTGCCGTTTGCGATCGCGCTGGCCGTGTCGCTGCTGATCGGTATCGGCGTGTCGATGGAGCCGTATTTTGCCGGTGACATCGCGGTGGCAAAGGCGATTCAGGCCGTGTCTCCAGAACCGGGATGGTGGGCCACGCCAATCAGCAGGCTCGCGCCGGCGCCACAGAAGTACTACGTGATGGCCGTCACCATCGTCGCCGCGTTCTTTGTCGGCGGCTGGCGCGGCCTGGCGCTGATGCTCGGCTTGCTGCTGCTCGAACAGTACGGCGCCGAGCACACCAAGCAGTGGTTTCAACGTCCGCGGCCATCGCGCGACCTGATTGCCGTGGTGGGCAACCCATCCGGATTCTCATTCCCCTCGACCACGATCACGTTCTTCGCGGTCACGTTTGGCGCGGTCGGCCTGCTGGCGGCAATGAACAAGAAGGCGCCGAGCCGGATTCCCGTCATGGTGGTGATGTTCACGATGCTGGCCCTCGGCTGCCTGGCGCGCGTGGCGCTGGGCGCGCACTGGCCCAGCGACGTCATGCTGACCGCAATCATGTGCCTGACATGGATCTGGGCCACCGCTCGAGCCGTCTTGTGAGCCTGGTGGCGAAGCTCGCACTGCTGGCGGCCCTGGCGGCGCCGGTGCCGGCGTTCGCCCATCCCGCGCCGTTCAGCTATCTCGACCTGCATCTCGATGCCAGCGGCTTGAAGGGCACGCTGGTCGTGCACGATCTCGACGCCGCGCACGACCTCGGCGTGACGAACGCGGATTCCCTGCTCAATCCTGCCGAGGCCGCCCGCTACAAAGAGGCGCTGACCGCGTTGCTGACGCCGCGCCTGTCGCTGACGCTCGATGGCGCGACCGCCACGATCGCGTGGGGCGGCATTGAGGTCGTGCCGGATCGGCAGAGCCTGAAGTTGTCGTTCACCGTCACCAACGTGCGGCCGGGTCACATCCGGATTCAGGCCTGCCTGTTTCCGTACGATCCGATTCACCAGACCTTCATCAACGTTTATGAAGACACCGCCCTGACGCTGCAGGTGATTCTCGACGCGACCCAGCAGTCCGCGGAGTACTACTCGGGCAGCACGCAGGGGCGATGGGCCGTCGTCAAGACCTTCGTGGCCTCCGGCGTCGAGCACATCCTGATCGGTCCCGATCACGTGTTGTTCCTGATCGGCTTGCTGCTGCTCGGCGGTTCGCTGCCACGGCTGGCGCTGATCGTGACGGCGTTCACCATCGGCCACAGCATCACGCTGTCACTGGCAGCGCTCGACATCCTGGCGCCGCCAGCCAGGCTGATCGAACCGCTGATCGCGCTCACCATCGTGGTCGTTGGAGCCGACAACCTGCTGGTCCTGCGCAACACCCGGGTCAATCCCGCGACGGCCGCTGACATCAGGGCCTGGCTCGCGGCCGCCTTTGGGTTGATTCACGGATTCGGGTTTGCCTACGTCCTCAAGGAATTCGGCCTGCCGCAGGCCGCCCTCGCCTGGTCGCTGCTGGCGTTCAACGTCGGGGTCGAGATCGGGCAGTTACTCATTGTGGCGGCGGCAGCCGGCGTGTTGACGGTGATTCGACGGATGAGTGACGGCGCCGCCGACCGCATTGCCCTGCTTGGATCGGTGGCAGTCATCGGCGCCGGCGGGTATTGGTTCGTCGAGCGGCTGTTCTTTGCCTAGCGCGATCCGTTGACGAACGGCGTCAAGACCGTGGTGATGAACTGGTGGATCGGCGTCGGCACGCCGACTTCCCTGCCGATACGCACCACCGCGCCGCTGAGCCACGGTAGTTCGAGCCGCCGGCCGCGCTCCAGGTCTTCGAGCATCGACGATTTCGCGGCGGCCGGGAAGTTCTTGGTCAACGACACCGTCCCCTCCATGAGGTCAGATGGAAAGTTGATGCCCCGGGCCTGGCCGACGGCGATCACTTCATCGATCGCGGCCATCATCATCTCGAAGGTGCCGGGATGGTCGCGCACGACGCCCATGGGCGATCGCGTGACCGTGGTCATGCCGCTCCAGGTGGCCAGCCGCACGAACTTCACCCACAGGTCCACCGACACATCGGTACTGACCCGGGCGTGCAACCCCGCGCGTTTGCCGGCGTCCTCGAACGCCGCGAGCCGATGGCAGCGGCGGCCGTCACGCCCGCCGAACACCAGTTGCTGCGCCACCGTGTGACGGACGTGGCCGGGTTGATCGACGACGGCCACGATGTAGGCGGCGCCGCCGGCAACGTGCTGTTCGCCGACGTGCTTCGCCACCATGTCCATTGCATCCACGCCGTTCTGCAGCGTGATGACCGCGGTGTCCGGCCCGATCAGCGGCGCCAGCGCCGCCGCGGCGGCGTCCGCGTCGTACAACTTGACAGTGAAGAGCACGACGTCGACCGGACCAATGGCCTGCGGCCGGTCGGTGGCCTGCACCTTCGGCAGGTGGACGTCACCGAGCGGACTGGAGATGCGCAGCCCATGCTGCTGCAGGGCATTCAGGTGCGCGCCACGCGCCAGGAAGGCGACGTCTTCACCAGCGGCGGCGAGCCTGCCGCCGAAGTAGCCCCCGACACCGCCGGAACCGAAGATCGCGATTCTCACAGCCGCACCGCATCGAGGCTGACGACCGGCTCATCGCCCATGACCGCGGCGTTGTGGGTCGTGCCGCGAGGGATTTCGATCCACTCGCCCGGACCGAGCACCTTCATGTGGCCGCGGACCACGAGACGGAAGCGGCCCGACAACACCGCATCAATCTTGTCGACGTCATGTTTGTGATCGGGAAACACCGTGCCCGGCTCGTAGACGTACTTCGCCACGCGATACCCGAGCGCTTCGAGCTTGGCACGGAGGCCCGCTTCGGTCAGCGGGCCGTCGGCCGCATTCCACCTATGAGGAGTCATTCAGAGCCTGCCTCGCCGAAGCACGCGGCGCGAAGGCGGGCCAATCAGTTGGCGTTGCCGGCGTCGGTCGGTGATGCGGGCATGCCCGGCACCGATCCGCCGGCGAGCTCCTGATCGATCATCAGCAGGCCGACACCGGTGCTGCCGGCGAGGCGGATGCGACCCAGCACCGCGCGCGCCGCAGCTTCCTCTTCCATCTGCTCGGTCACGAACCACTGCAGCATCACCACGCCGGGGCGATCCTTGGCTTTCTCGGCCATCGCGTACAGCACGTTGATCGACGCGGTGACCTCCTGCTCGTTCTCGAGCACGTGCGCGCACAGCGCTTCGGCCGATTTCCACGTCGTGGGCGGCGCGGCAATCGCCGGCAGCATCACCTTCTGATCGCGCTCGACCAGGTGATCGATGATGCGCTGCGCGTGCAGCAGCTCATCGCCCGACTGCTTGCGCATCCACGTCGCAAAGCCGGGGAGATCGTGCTCGTTGAGCCAGATCGACATCGCCAGGTATTCATGCGAGGCGCGGAACTCGAGCTTCAGATGCTCGTTGAGGCCTTTCAGGAGGTCTTTGGTCATAAGCGGGCTGTCGGGCTGTCGGGCCGTCAGGGGGTGATGGTGAATCGATGGATTGCCGATGTCGCTATCACCTGCCCCGCCTTACGGGCCGTGACGCTCCAGGTATGCACTTCCGGCTCGAGCGCCACCGTGGTCGGCAGCTTGGTCTCGGTGGCGGTCATGACCGGGCTCTCCCACACGGTGCGATCGCCCGTCACCGCCTTGATGATGATCAGGTAGTTGTCGGCGCCCTCGACCGGCGACCAGCGGAACATGTCGATATGGCCGCCCATCGCGCCTTCGGACGGCTCGATCAAGGCCACGGTGCCGGCCGGCTTGGGCGCGGCTGCCGATGCCGTGGCGGGCGCGGCCGCTGCCGGCGTCGCGGCAGGAGTGTCGGAGCCACCGCCGCATGCGGCGGCGAAGACGGTCACGGCAAGCACGCTGAACAACGGACGACGAATCATGATCGACGACGCGCGAGCTCAAAGCCCACGCCTCCCAGAATGACGAACAACGCCGCGCCGGTCATGGCCAGCGGCACTTGCCCGTTCCCTCCAAAAAACACCCCAGCGGCCATCGAAATGGCCGCCAGCGACAACACCGCGATGACCGCGGACGCCGGCGGTTTGTTGACTGCCATGCCTTTGATTCTAGTCCAAGCGATCGGAAAGCAGGCCTACCGCCAGCGCGTAGGCGTGCGCGCAGTTGTAGCCCAGCAGCGCGTCGTAATTGCGGTACACCAGGTAAGACTTCGAACCGGCACGCAGCAGTGACGCGGCCCGGTCGACTGCCGGCAGGGCGCCGCCGCCCGCGGTACGCACGCCAAGCGCCTGCCACTTCGCCAGCGGCACGGCGACCGTCAGTTCCCGGTTGGCCCGGCAGCCATCCTGGCGGAATCCGACCGATGCCGCCAGCTTCGTCGCGCCGGCAGCGGGTATTCTCACCTCGCGACCCCAGATCTGATCGTCCTTCCAGCCGTGGGCCGACAGGTAGTTCGCAATCGACGCAAACACGTCGGGCAACGTCTTCCAGATGTCGCGCCGGCCGTCGCCATCGAAGTCCTGCGCGTAGGCGAGGTAGCTCGACGGCATGAACTGGGCCTGTCCCATCGCGCCCGCCCAGGAGCCCTTCATCTGCCCGAGCTCGATGTAGCCCTTGTCGAGAATATGCAGCGCGCTGATCAGCTCGTTGGTGAACAGCGCGCGGCGTCGGCCTTCCCACGCCAGCGTGGCCAGGGCCTGCACGGTGGGACGCGTCCCGGTGAACCGCCCGAAGTTCGACTCCATGCCCCAGATCGCCACGATGACGCTGCCTTCGACGCCAAATTGCCTGGCAATCGGCGTCAACTCGGCGCGGTGCTGCATGGCACGCTCCGTGGCGGCGCGCACGAACGCGCGCGTCAGCCGTCGATTCACGTATTGATCGATCGTCAGCACGACTTCGGCCTGGCTGCGGTCGCGCTCGACGACGACCTCGAGCGGTTCGAGGCCGTTCAGCGACGCATCGACGGTCGCGGCGCTGACACCGGCCGCGATCGCCTGCTCTTTCAGTAGCGCCAGGAACTCAGCAAATGGCGGGCGCGAGTCGGCGGGCGCGGTGGGCGCAGGTGCCACCTGCGCGCTCACCGGAAGAAGAAGTGTGAGCGAGACGAGTATGGCAAGTTGGCAACGGCCAACTCTCAACTGGCTACAGCGCATTACCGGCCGCGCCATCAACCATGATGGCCTGACCCGTGATGTAGCTGCCTGCTGCCGAGGCCAGGAAGACCACAAGATTCGCCAGCTCCTCCGGCCGTCCCAGCCGCCCGATGGGGATGCTGGCCAGCGACGCCTTGCGTACATCTTCCACCGACTTGCCGTTCTTCTGCGCGTTGATGTGATCCAACTCGGCGATGCGCTCGGTGTCGATGCGACCGGGGGCGATCACATTGACGAGAATGCCCTGCGGCGCCAGTTCGCGCGACAGCGTCTTGGCCACGCCCCACACGCCGGCGCGCAGCGCGTTCGACAACGCGAGATTCGGGATGGGCTGCTTGATCGATGAGGATGCGATCGTCAGGACGCGGCCGTACCCGGCCTTGCGCATCTCCGGCGCGGCGGCGCCGACAATCCGCGTGAAGCTGAGCAGGTTCTGCTCGAATGCTTTCTGCCACTGGTCGTCGGTCATCGCCAGCGTTTCGCCGGCCGGGGGGCCGCCGGCGTTGTGGACCACGATTTCGAGCCCGCCGTAGGCCGACACCGCTTCGTCGACGAGCCGCTGGGCCTCGGCCGCGGTGCTGACATCAGCGACCAGCGCCGTCACCTCGGCGCCGGTTTCCTGGCGGATCGCCGCGGCCGCGGCGTCAATGCGTGCCCGATCGCGGCTGCAGATCATCAGCCTGCATCCCTCGCGCGCCAGCCCGAGCGCCGAGGCGTATCCCAATCCGCGACTCGCCGCCATGACGATCGCGCGTTTGCCCTTCAGTCCGAGTTCCATGAGTCCAGTTATACCTTCGTTGTGATCAGGTCGAGCCGCGCCAGGATGTCATCGAGATCCGCGAGCGTGTCGGCGTCGACCGGGGTGAATGGCGATCGCACCCGCGACGAGGCGATCACGCCGCGCAGGTGATAGATGTGCTTGCGCAGCGCCAGGTTGATGCGCGGCTGGTTCTCGAAGCGGATGATCGGCAGGTATTTGTAGAACACCTCGGTCGCGCCGTTGCGATCGCCGCTGGTGAACTTCCTGAAGATCTCGACCAGGATCTCCGGGAACGCGAACCCGGTCATGGTGCCAATGGCGCCGTGCCGCAATTCCTCCAGGAACATCATGCCGCCGAGGCCCCCGAAAATCCGGACGTCCTTCGAAATCGCGCGAATCTGCGTGATCTTCATCGGCGCCGGATCGTCCTCGAGCTTGAGGCAGGCCAGCTTCGGCCCCGCCGCGGCCAGCTTCGCAATCAGCTCGACGCTCATCGTGATGCCGCCCACCGCCGGCGGAAAGTCTTGGACCACCACCGGAATGTCGATGGCCTCGGCGACCGCCAGGTAGTGGCGCTCGAGCGCGGCGTCGTTGCTGCGCGCCAGCCTCGGCGGCGCCACCATCACCGCCCTGGCGCCCTGCGCCTGGGCGCGGCGGCTGTAGGCAATGCAGCCATCCGTGCCGGCATGAGTCGTGCCGACGCAGATTGGGAAGTTCGCGCCCGCCGTCTCGATGCAGATTTCGGTGACGCGCTCGCGTTCGCGCTCGGTGAGCTTGTCGGCTTCGCCGAGCACGCCGAGTATCGTCATGCCGTTCACGCCAGTGCCGCGCGTGAACTCGGTGAGCCTGCGGAGGCTCGGCTCGTCGAGCGTGCCGTCCGCCTTGAAGGGCGTCGGCGTGATGTTGTAGATCCCGGTCAAGTAGTCGAACATGAACTCCCCAAGCCCCCAAGCCCTTAGGCCCCTAAGCCCCTCGTCATCTCGCATCGGGGAACTTCTCAACCCGGTTGATGATCGGCTTGATGGTTCGCAGATAGGCGTAGATTGCGGCAAGGTCCTGGCGCGTCATGCCGGCATAGGCCAGCATCGGCATCGGCGTGTTCTGCGGCCGCTCGGGTTCGCTCAACGTCGCATTGGTGGGCTTTTCGAAGCCCTTGAATTTGTCCACGAACTGCTGCTCGGTCCACGAGCCGATGCCGGTGTCGACATCGGGCGTGATGTTTGCCGAGCGGGTCCGGTAGCCGGTTTCGATGAACGCCATGCCGCCGGCGAACTCCATGCCTGGCAGCGGCGTCCCCTGATCGTCAATCGGCGTATGGCAGTCGGTGCACCGCGCAGCCTTCGTCATGTAGCGGCCGTATGCGAGCGTGTCGCTCGGCGACGGCCTGGTCCCAAAGGTGTTGGCCGACGGAATCGTGCGCACCACCAGATTGAGCGGGAAGCCAAGCGTGCGCTCCGGCACGATGCTCTCGATCGCCTTCAACGAGCGGATGTACGCCAGCACCGCGTGGATGTCGTCTTCGGCCAGCGCCCCATAATGTGGATACGGCATCAAGGGAAACAGCGGCGTGCCATCTTTCGACACGCCCTGGGTGACGGCGCGCAACAACTCGCCATCCGTCCACGAGCCGATCGCCGCCGGCGTGATGTTCTTGGCGTACAAGTCGCTGCCGGGCGCCCGCGTGAACTTGTCACCGCCGGCCCCCAGCAACTCGGTCTTGACCGGGCCGGCGAACTTCGTCCAGTCCCGTTGCGTGTGACACGTCGTGCACCCCACCACGTGATCGTTCAGGTACTTGCCGCGCGCCAGTCGCTCAGGCGAGGTGTCGAACGTGACGTCGGTGCGCGGCGGCGGCACGCTCGGATACGAGAACATCAGGTAAAGGTAGCCGCACGCGGCCACCAGCACCAGCACGCCAGCCAGCCCGCCGACGATCTTGAGCAGCGTTTTCATCGCTGTGGTTGCGGCGAGGTTGCGGGCCGGCGCTTGGCGCGGTCAACAATCGCCGCCGCGTCGGCGGCCAGCTTCTTCGCGTCGTACACAATGCCGTCCTTGATGGTGTACTTGATGCCGCCGACGCGCGACGGCCGGTTCTGCTCGTCCAGCTTCACCGCGCCGGTGGCGTACAGCACCTTGAAGTTTTCGAGCGGGTTCTGATCGGCCAGCACCATGTCGGCGCGCAGCCCCGGACGGATGATGCCGAAATCGATCGGCGTGCCCTTGGGTTCATGCAGCGTCTGCGCGCCGTTGAGCGTGGCCGAGCGCAGCACTTCGAGCGGATGGAAGCCGGCCTCCTGGAGCATTTCGAGCTCGAGGATGTAGCCGAAGCCGTAGGTCTGGTAGATGAACCCCGAGTCTGAGCCGGTGGTCACCCGGCCGCCGGCGTTCTTGAAGTCGTTCAGGAACGACATCCACACCTGGTAGAAGCGCTTCCACTGGATTTCGTCCTCGGTCGTCCAGTAGAACCAGTACGAGCCGTGCGCGTTGCGATTCGGCTGGTAGAACTCCCACAGTGACGGCAGCGTGTACTTGTCGTGCCACTCGGCCTCGCGCATGCGCATGACGTCGCGGCCCGCCGAATAGATCGTCATGGTCGGATCGATCACGAACTGGCGATCGACCCATTCCTTGATGAGCGCGTTCCACGGTTCGCTGCCGCGCGGATGAATCTTGTCGTGCAGCCGCGCCACCTGTCCGAAGCGGTGCTGTTCGTCGTTGTAGTTCTGGTTCACCGGGAAGGGCTGAATCACGTGGTCCTTCAGCAGCGATTCGAACAGGCCGTAATAGTGCGTCAGCGTGCCGAGGCCCAGGCGCGAGGCGTCGCGGGCGTTCATGCGCGCCACGCCCATCTGGTCGAGGTGCGCGGTGGAGCCGAGGTTCAGCTTCTTGGCCTCGTCGAGCAGCGCTGCCATGATCTCGGGGTCGTACGCGCCCAGCTTGAGGCCGTCAATGCCCTTCTTGGCCGCGAAGCGCACCCACTCACGCGCGGTGTCAGGCGTCTGCGGCCGGCTGCGATCCCAGCCTTCACCGCTGAACGGACGGTGATACGAAAAGATGCGAGGCGCGACAATCTGGTTCTTCGCCGACAGATCGCGCTGGTTCAGGTCCCAGTCCATCGATCCGCACGGCACGCCGCGGACCGTGGTCACGCCATGGGCCAGCCAGAGCTTGTAGACGTATTCGGGATCGCGCGCCTGGCCACCACCGCAGTGCACGTGCGCGTCGACGAAGCCCGGCATCAGGTACCAGCCGGCGCCGTCGATTTCCCGGGCGCCCTTCTGGGGACGGCCGCGCTCGCTGATCGGGACGCCGGGAAAACCGACGCTCGAGACTTCCGCAATGCGGTTGTTCTGCACCACCACGTCCATCGGGCCGCGCGGCGGCGCGCCGGTGCCGTCGATGACCGTGACACCGCGAATCACCAGCCGCTCGAATGGACCTTCGCCCTCGCCGGCCTGGCGGGCCGGGGTCTGGCTCATCTGTTGGGCTGACAGGGACAGCATGGCCGTCGCGCACACGGCCGAACACACCAGCAACCAGCGCAACTGACGCGGCATCGTCGCCTCCAAAAGGGGAAGTATATCCGCCCCGGCTCGCAAAGCGCGAGCGACGGCGGGGCCTTGCTTCGGGCAGCGACCGCGGCTGCTCGGTACGAAGTGCGGTCATCGGATCGACGCGCATGGCGCGCCGGGCGGGCACGAAGTTGGCGAACGCTGCGGCCGCCGCCAGCGCCAGGCTCCAGGCCACTGGATCGAATGGCGTAATGCCGTAGAGCAGTCCGCGCAGCACGCTGGCGGCACCCGCGGCAAGCAGGCTTCCGACGATCAGGCCGGCGGCGCCGATCGACAGCACACCGCCGGCCTGAGGCACCAGCAGTCGCACGTCCTCGGTCGGAATCGCGGCCATCTTGCGATCCTTGTTGGTGGCAATGTGCGTCGCCGCCAGCTGCGTGCCGATCAGCGCCACGTTCGCGTGCGCCTGGTCGGAATTCACACCGGGCTTGAGGGCCCCTTGATGGACATCCACCGCCAACCGCGGCGTTCGAGCTGGGCGCTGCCGGTCGGCGACGCTACCTGATCGGTGATGCCCACCGGCTCCACTTCTTCCACATCCGTGATCGGCAGGAACCATTCCGGGGTCAACAGCGGCACCACTCCGGTGAATGAGGGCGGCGCCACGCCGACGATCGAGTACTGGAGGCCGCCCAACGTGAGCAACTGGCCGGCGATGGCGGCGTCACCGCCGGTAGTGAAGACGTCGACGAGCGTGTCGGGCGAGGTGACCGGCAGCGGCCGGAACAACAGCGAATCCACCAGCGGGAGCATCGCGGTGTTGACGCCCGCGCCGAGTCCCAGTGAGAGGATCGCGCCCGCCGGGAAACCGGGGCCGCGCCGCATCCAGCGCAGGGCATAGCGAACGTCTTTGAGCAGGGCCTCGACCAGAGCGGACGCTACGAATCTGGCGAGGTGAAGTTCGGGCGATCAGGTCTTGCGATAGCGCCGGCCCGCCAGGGTCGAAACCCATCGCGCCAGGCCGCGCGGCATGGCCCCGTTCAGCCACACCAGCAACCGGTAGATCCGCCCGTTCACCACCACCGGCGTGCCATTCATCACCGCGTCATAGCCTTCACGGGCCACGTCGGCGGCGGTGAGCCAGAGGAAGCCCGGCATATGGTTCATCCGGTCGCGGGTGCCGGTCACGTCGTGGAACTCGCTCCACGTGAACCCGGGGCACACGGCCGTGACGTTGACGCCCTTCGGCGCATTCTCGGCCGCCAACGCCTCCGACAGGCGAATCAGAAAAGCCTTGGACGCGCCATACAGCGTGTGGCCGGCCGGCGCCGGCACCATGCCCGCCACCGACGCGACGTTGATGACGCGGCCCCACCCTCGTTCGAGCATCCCGGGCAGCAGTCGATAGGTGAGGTCCATGACCGCGGTGACCATCACCTGCATGAACTTCCCGTGATCGCTCCATGACACCGTGAGGTAGCTGCCAGGCACGCCGTAGCCGGCGTTGTTCACCAGGATGTCGACGCGCAAACCGCGCGCCAGCAACTCCGAGGCGATCGTTTCGGGTGCATCGATGGCAGAAAGATCGGCCGCGATCGTATGCGCCGCGATGCCGTGTTTCCGCGTCAGCTCGGCCGCCAGGGCCTCGAGCCGATCCACGCGTCGGGCCGTCAGCACCAGGGCGTAGCCCTTCGCTGCCAGCAACTCGGCGAACGCCTTGCCGATGCCTGATGACGCGCCGGTCACCAGCGCGGTCTTGCCCGAACCTTCTGCCATAACTGCCGTAAGATAGTGCACCTGCCCCGGAGGATCACCATGCGTGTGCTTCGCTCCCTGACCGTGCTCGTTTCGTCACTCACCCTCACCGCGTGCCTCAACAGCACCACCGTCGTAAAGGTGCAGCCCGATGGCAGCGGCACGGTTGAACAGACCACCCTGGTCAACATGGCCGCCATGAAAGGCACGATCGGCGGCCAGGGCGGCCCAACCGGTCCGATGATGAACAAGGCGGATCTCGAGCGCACCGCCGAAAGCATGGGCAAGGGCGTTCGCCTGGTGTCCACCGAGAACGTCAAGGGCGACATGGGCTTCGAGGGCGTCAAGGCGACGTTTGCGTTCGACGACATCAACCAGATTCAGGTGAGCCAGGGACTGCCGATGGGCGGCGGCTCCGGCGGCTCGCGGTCGGCGGAACCATCCGACGATGACCCGGTGCGCTTCAAGCTGACCCGCAACGACGGCACGTCAACGCTCAGCATCAACTACGTCGATCGTCCCGGCGGGGGCACCAAGATCGACGTCAGCGCCGGTGGCGGCGGCGACATGCCGGACCTCACCAACCCGATGATGCTGAGCATGATGAAGACCCTGTTCCAGGGCTTCCGACTCAACGTCGGCCTCGAAGTGGCGGGCCAGATCGTCAGGACCAACGCCGAGTACGTGAGCGGATCACGCATCACCTTGCTCGAGCTCGATGCGATGGCGCTGCTCAGCAACGACGGACTGCTCAAGCAGCTCCAGGGAAAGCTCGGCCTCGATTCGTCGCTGAGCGAAGTGAAGCCGTACTTGAAGGACGCGAAGGGGATCAAGATCGACGGCCCGTCGATCAGGGTGGAGTTCAGATAGGGCTGCGGGCCACGGGCTGCGGGGGCGGGTCACGCGAAACAGAGTAGCCGGCCTTCGGTAGAGCCAATCACGATTCGTCCCGACGCGAGGGCCGGTGACGCGCTGAGCGCCGCGCCCTCGTCGTGCTGCCACACCACCTTCCCGCTCGTCAGATCCACCGCGTACAACCGGCCGTCGTTCGAGCCGGCGTAGACACATCCGCCGGCGATCGCGGGCGACGAATCGATGCGCGCGCGCGTCATGTAGGTCCAGCGCGCCTTTCCAGTCTTCGCATCGAGGGCATGCAGCATGCGGTCGCGACCGCCCAGCACCACCGTGCCATCGATCACGCCGGCCGACGAGTAGAACGGGAACTTCCGATCGGGATGCTCGTACCGCCACAGCACCTTGCGTGACTGCAGGTCGAGCGCCAGCACCTGGTTGTCGAACGTGCCGAAGTACGCGACGTTGTTCACAATCACCACTGAGGCGCCGGTGTACGCCGTGGCGCTGGTCGCGTAGCGTGCTCTGCCGGTGGTGACATCGACCGCATGAAAGACCTCATCGCACCCGGCGAAGTGCGCCACGCCGTTCACGACGCACGGCGTGCCGTGCACGTAGTTCTCGGTCTTGTAGGCCCACAACTGCCGGCCGGTGGCGACGTCGAGGCCGTAGAGATTGCCGTCGTACGATCCCATCAGCAGCAGGTTGCCAACCACGACGGGGGACGACTTGATCTCGGTCTGGGTCGTGAACGTCCACAGCGGCTTGCCGTTTGCGGCGTTGACGGCGTGCACGACGCCGATCAGGTCGCCAATGAACACCCGGCCGTTCGCCACGGCTGGCGACGACTCGCCGATAGCTTCGCCGGCCTTGTAGCGCCACCGCAACTTGCCGTCCGTAAGTCCGACCGCAATCAGCTCGCCGGTCGCCGTGCCGACGTACACAACGTCATCGACGATCGCCGCCGACGAGTCGAAGGCCTCGCCGCCTTCCCACGCCCACGCCAGTTTCGGCGCAGGCGAAATGGTGGTGGATGAAATACCGGTGAGCGCGTACGAGCCGCGGAACTGCGGCCATGCATTCGCGGGCGCCGCGTTCGGCACAGGCTTGGTCTGTGCCGAAGCAACGCGTCCGCCTTCGGCGAGGTCGCGGCGTAGCTCGTGAGATCCAGCACGAGCGGTGGCGGACGGCACCATCCCCAGCGCCGCGCATGTCAGTAAGAACTCCCGCCGCCGCACGTCGTCCCTCCTGTTCGCCCGTTCGCCCGTTCGCCTATTTCTTGAGCTGGGCGCCCTCTTGAAGAGCGTAGAGCTGATTGCGATTCATGATGAACAGCTTGCCGTTGGCCGGCACCGCGGTCGCGTACACCGAGCTGCCCATGTTCATCTCGCTCACGAGCTTGAACGTCGTGCCGTGCTGGATGACGGTCACGTCGCCGTCCTCGTCGCCCAGGTAGACCTTGTCGCCTATCAGCATCGGCGAGCCCCAGATCGCGGCGAACATGTCGTGCGTCCAGTGCGGCTTGCCGGTCTTGGCATCCACGGCGTGCAGAAAGCCGCTGAAGTCGGCCAGGTAGACAATGCCGTCCTTCACGGCCGCCGTCGAGATCGAGCGCCGGATCTTGTCGAAGTGCCACAACCGTCCGGTCTGGGTGATGTCGCCGCGCTTGGTGCCATCGATGGCGTAGGCATGCCCGACGCCTTCACCGTGCTCCGGGTCCTGGCCGTTCGCGAGGTAGACGACGTGCTGGACGATCACCGGCGTGCTGATCACTTCATTGCGCGTCTTCGGCCAGACCGAGTCCTTGGGGTTGGTGTCGAACTCCCACAGCTTCTTGCCGGACTGCGCTTCGTAGCCGCGCACCCAGCCGTCGCCCTGCGCATGGACCACCTGGCGCACGCCGCCGATGTCGCCGACCGCCGGCGTGGACCACTGGCCGTGCAGCACCTTCTCGCCGACCGAGTTGTCTTCCCAGCGCAACTTGCCGCTCTCGATTTCGAGCGCGATGATCGACGGCGCTTTCGGCGACGGCACGTTGACGTGGCTTTCGTCCTGGCCGTTGCCGGTGCTGCAGAACAGCAGGCCCGCGTCGGCGACCGGGGAACAGTTGGCGAGATTGTGCGGGAAGGCGCCCACCTCCTCCATCATGTCGAACGTCCAGATGATGTCGGGATCGGTCTTGCCGGTCAGCTTCTCGTCCTTGGTGGGGCCGTCGTTCTCGTTGTCGTGAAAGCCTTCGAGATCGGCTGCGACGATCGTGCCGCGGTTGGTCGTGAAGTAGGCGACGTTGCGGATGATCAGCGGCGAGCTGGCAATGCCCTGGAACGGCCAGTCATTGGCGCGGCCCGAGGCAAGCTTCTCGAAGGTCGCCTGCCACAGGAACTCGCCGGTCTCCTCGCGGAACGCCATCAACACGCCGCGGTCGCCGCCCTGTTTCGGATCGCGCATCGCTTCGTTGTTGGTGCCGACCAGCACCACGCCGTTGCCGACGGTGGGGTTGCCGTACGACTGCGAGCCCAGTTCGGCGACCCACTTCACGTTCTTGCCGGTCTTGACGTCCCACGACGTTGGCGCGCCGGTCATGTCCGACACCATGTTGCGGCCCGGCGTTCCGCCCCACATCGGCCAGTCCTTCACCTGCGCCGGCACCGCGGCCACTGCGGCCATCACGACCGCGCTACACACCATGAATCGACGCATCACTGATTCCTGTAGACCTTGAGGTTGTCGAAGTACACGTCGGAGATGCCGTCGGCGTAAATGCCTGGGCTGCCCATCACATGCGGGATCGGATCGATCTTCTCGATTGTCCACGCATCCGGTTCGGCGGCATCCGCCGCCCAGACTTTGCCGCGCACGCGCGCGGTGCCGTCCTTCTGATGATCGACGCGGAGCTTCATGCGATACCACCGGTCGGCGTCCCACTTGAAGTCGACGCGCGTCGTCATTTCGTCGGCGGCCTGCCACGGGTGCAGCTCGAGCTTCTGACCGTTGCCGAACAGCACCAGGCCGTAGCGTTCGGTGATCAGGCCGACGTCGCCACGCTGCCGGCGCTGCTCGCGGCCCCGCACGTCCGCTTCCACGGTGAAACCCGCGAGGTTCGGCTGGCCGAAGAACACCTTCGCGCGGCGGCCCACCGTTTCGTCGCGGGGACGCACCAACACCTGGCCGACGCCGTCCACGGTTCGCTGGAACACCTTGGTCGGCGCACCCACCCACCACGCCGGTGGCGCTTCCGAGGTCGCGTTGTCGAAGTCCCACGTCCACGGCGCAGGCTCAATCACTCGCACGCGCGCCTGCCCCGTCAGGCCGCCGACGGTGGCCTTGACGAAGCCGGCGGTCGATCCGGTCCTGGCGGCGCTGTAGACACCATTGGCGTCCACGCTGCCGCCCGCCTGATCGACGGCCCAGGTGGCGGCCGGCTCTTCGCGAATGAAGTTGCCCTTGGCGTCGAACAGACGCGCCTGCAGCGCCGCGGTCTGGCCGGGCGACAGCAGCACTTCATAGGGGAACAGCTGCACCACCGCGGGCGCGGCGGTCGATGGCGCAATCGGCGCGGCCGGCGCCGCACCGCCCTTGCGCGGCACGCGCCGGCCAATCGCATACATCGCATCCATCGTCGTCACGTAGATGCGGCCGTCGGCGACGATCGGCGACGCGACGATCGGCTCCGGCGTCTGCGCGCGGCCGAGCACGTCTTCATCCAGCACCTCGACGCCGGTCGCCGACGGACGCAGGATGTAGAACTTGCCGTTCTCGGTGCCGACGTAGAGCTTGCCGTCGGCGAGCACCGGCGATCCCTTCTGCAGCGTGCCGAGCGTCTTCTCCCACAACTTGGCGCCGGTCTTCAGGTCGAAAGCGCCGACGATGGCGCTGTTGTCGATGCTGTAGAGGCGGTCGTTGTCCATCACCGGCGACGCAAACGTCGGCAGGAAGCCCCGCGTGCGCCACTTGAACGCATCAGCCGTGAGCACGCCGGTCTTGGTCGCGTCGACCGCCGCCACCAGGCCCATCTCGGTGGTGTCCATGTTCTCTTCGCCGTGCGTGATGTAGGCGACGTTGTCCCTGAACAGCGGGCTGTTGAGAATGGCACGCTTGCTGACTTCCACCGACCAGATCTTCTCGCCGGTATTCAGCTTGAGGGCGTGATACGCGCCGTCGGTGCCGCCAACCATCAAGGCGCGCGTGCCATCGATGGTGCTGACGATCGGCGTGGAGTAGTTGGTGTCGTAGTGGCGCGCCTGCGGCGAGCTGATCCACATGGTCTGCCCGGTCTTCTTGTCGAAGGCGAAGTAACGGTTGCCCGGACGATTGAGATCGCCCCAGGCGAGGATCAGGGCGTTCAGCACGATCTTGTCGCCTTCGATGATCGGCGAGGTCGTGCGTCCGCCGTGCGTCGTCACGGCGCCGTATTCATCGGTCAGCGAGCGATCCCACAGCACCTTGCCGTCCGGCGACACGCACACCAGCTGCGCGGCAACGGTGAACAGGTAGACGTTGCCGGTTTCGGGATCCACGGCCGGCGACGCCCACGACGAGCGGTGCTGCGGCACGTCGCTGAGGAACAGACTGAAGCGCCGCTCCCACACGACCTTGCCGCTCTCGGCGTCGATGGCGATCAGTCGTTCCTGGGTGCGCGACGGATCGCCCGGCGTCGGCGAATTGATGTAGATGCGATTGCCAAACGCCACCGGCGCCGATCGGCTGCCAATTGGAACGCGCCACGCCAGGTTGTCGCCCTGAGGCGACCACCGTTCCGGGAGATTGCGCTCCACAGAACGCCCATCGCGTGACGGTCCGCGCCATTCGGGCCAGTCGCTGGCCGCAGGAACAGCGATGGCCGCGGCTGCGGCCAGGACCGTCCACGCCGTGCGTCGCAGAGCTATCTGGAGGAGTGCGGGAGTCATGATTCGCTTACGTGATTCTCTCAAAGGCCGTTTACGGGCCGGAACTCCCAGATGGTAGCCCGATTCGTGATTTCCGGCCTGGACCTGCACGGGATTGTAGCCAGGGAAGAAAAGATGCAAGCGCAGAGGTAAACAGTCTTTTCTGTCATGTAATGGCAGCCAGACGGACGAATCGTCAGCGTCCTCATGACAAGAGGGCTTACTGTTTGCGTGTGCGGGAGGCTCTCGGCCTGCACATTGGAGATTGGCCCTGGCGGAGTAGCGTGAGCGTCAGGACGCCGGCGCGCTCGATTCCCGCCAGAACATCGTCAGCGAGCGGCTCTCGCACTTCAACATCGGCCTGACGACGGTCCGCACCGAGAAGCTTCGCAAAGAGAACATCTGGCAGCAGGTGCAGGCCGCGGCGGCGAGTTCGAATGTCGATTCGTTGATCTCGCTCGTCAACAACGCGCAAGTCCAGCTCCTGCGCAACCGGACGAACAACATTCGCGGGGTCGATCGGGCCGACAGGCCGGGCGGGCCGTACTCGCCATGGCCGCCGGCCTGCTGGTGATTCTCTCTGGTGCGGCGGGACTGGCCTGTTCACTTGGCCAGCCGTGCTAGGCTTAATTGGTTGATCCGCGCGCGAGAGTGGCGGAATTGGCAGACGCGCCGGTCTTAGGAGCCGGTAGCCGAAAGGCTGTGTGGGTTCGAGTCCCACCTTTCGCACCATTCGACCCACCGCAAAGACGGGCATCGACGCGACCAGACTGAAAGCATGAAATCAGAAATTGTCGACGTGAACGAAACGCGCCGCGATCTGACGGTCGAGGTGCCTGCCGACGTTGTCGCCCAGGCCATTGGTCAGGCGGCGGCAAAGCTGGGCAGGCAGGCGCGCATTCCGGGGTTCCGGCCGGGCAAGGTGCCGGTCAACGTCATTCGCCAGCGTTTCAAGCCGCAGATCATGCAGGACGTGGCCGAGCACCTGGTGTCGAAGGCGGTTGGCGAGGCGCTGCTCGACAAGGGCGTCGAGCCGATTGGCACACCGGATATCAAGGACCTGGTGCTCGAAGAGGGCAAGCCTTTGACCTTCAGGGCCACGTTCGACATCGTGCCAGGTTTCGATCCTGGCGATTTGACGACGATCGCGGTCACCGAGCCATCGCGCATCGTCGACGACGAGGCGGTCAACCAGTCGCTCGAACGGCTGCGCGAGCGCCACGCGCGCTACGAACCGGTCGACGGCAGCACCGTCGAGGCCGGCCACACGGTGGTCGTGGGCCTCGAGCGCCAGGGCACCGACAAGGACGGCAAGACCGGCGACGTCGACAAGCACGAGCAGGTGAACATCGAACTGGGCGCGCCGTCCAACCCGCCGGGCTTCGACCAGGAGGTGATCGGCATGACGCCGGGCGCGTCGAAGAGCTTCACCATCACGTATCCGGACGACCACGCCGCGGCGGAGCTGGCCGGCGGCACGGTCGATTACACGGTCCACCTCAAGGAGATCAAGCAGCGCGTGGTGCCGGCGCTCGACGACGATTTTGCGAAGGACATCGGGGACTTCGAGTCGCTCGACGGGTTGCGGGCGCGCGTGCGGAGCGATCTCGAACAGGAGGCGATGCACGCGGCCGAACGCCAGGTCCGCCAGGACGCGTTGAAGCAGTTGGCGACGCGGGTCCCGTTTGCCGCACCCGAATCGCTGATCGAGCGCGAGATCGATCGCCGGCTCGAAGACTTCGCCCGGCGGTTAATGGAACAGCGCATCGATCCGCGCCAGGCCAACATCGACTGGAACGCGTTCCGCGACGGGCAGCGCGCGCCGGCCACCGAGGCGGTCGCCTCGGCGATGGTGCTCGACGAAATCGCCCGGCGCGAGCAGATCACGGTCTCAGACGAGGAACTGGACGCGGAACTGCAGCGCTACTCGCAACAAACCGGCCACAGCAGCGCCAGCATCCGCGCGCGGCTGGAAAAAGACGGCGAACTGGGACGGCTGGCGGCGGGGCTGCGCCGCGAGAAAGCCGTGGCGTCCGTGCTGTCGAGGGCGACCATCACCAAGATGTGAGCGAGGGGTGCCTTCCGATTTTGCCTGCCGCAGGATTCGCGCTACGGTTGCGCGCATCGCCGGTCACGTTTGGAAGGATAATGGTGCCACATGAGCGTCTATCAGAACCAGTTGGTGCCAATGGTCGTCGAGCAGACGAACCGCGGCGAGCGCGCCTACGACATCTTTTCCCGGCTCCTCAAGGACAACATCATCTTCATCGGCACGCCGATCGACGATGCGGTCGCGAATCTGGCCATCGCGCAGATGCTGTTCCTGGAAGCCGAAGACCCGGACAAAGACATCCAGATGTACATCAACAGTCCCGGCGGATCGATCACCGCTGGATTCGCGATCTACGACACGATGCAGTTCGTGCGCCCCGACGTGCAGACCATTTGCATCGGACAGGCGGCGTCGATTGCCGCGGTGCTGCTGGCGGCCGGCGCCAAGGGCAAGCGCTATTCCCTGCCGAACTCCCGCATCCTGATTCACCAGCCGTGGATGTCGGGCTTGGGCGGCCAGGCCACCGACATCGATCTGGCCGCCAAGGAAATCCTGCGCATGCGGGAGCGCATCAACGAGCTCTTCGTCGTCCACACCGGTCAGGACATCAAACGAATCCAGCAGGACACGGAGCGCGACTACATCATGTCGCCGGACCAGGGACGCGAGTACGGCATCATCGACGATGTGATCCGCAAGCGGACGTAACGCCGCCGCACATCGCGGGACCAGCGGCGCCCCGCTGACGCCCGGTGGCCGTAAAGGTCAGCCGCCTCACTCCGCGCCTATTGCGAGGGGCGCCAGGAGCCGAAACACCACACAAGGTCCCGGTCCGCGCCGGCGGGAGATAATTGACAACCGGGTTCACAATCGGGTGTAACCTAGGGATACGGCATGGTCAAGAAGAGCGGTGACGGCGGCGAGATTCTTCGCTGCTCGTTCTGCAACAAGGATCAGAACGACGTCCGTAAGCTGATCGCAGGACCGACGGTCTTCATCTGCGATGAGTGCGTTGAGGTCTGCAACGACATCATCGCGGACGACAACCGCTTCGACAGCCGCGCTACGCGCACGTCGCTGCCCTCGCCGCCCGAGATCAAGAAGTTCCTCGACGAGTACGTGATCGGCCAGGAACTGACCAAGAAGAAGCTCGCGGTCGCCGTCTACAACCACTACAAGCGGCTCGAGATCCAGAAGCAGCCGCGCAGCCGCCACGACGTCGACCTGACCAAGTCGAACATCCTGCTGATCGGTCCGACCGGCACCGGCAAGACGCTGCTCGCACAGACGCTGGCCAAGCTGCTGTCGGTACCGTTCACGATCGTCGACGCCACCACGCTCACCGAAGCGGGTTATGTCGGCGAGGACGTCGAGAACATCATCCTCAAACTGCTGCAGGCCGCCGGTGGCGACATCGAGAAGTGCCAGCAGGGCATTGTCTACATCGACGAGATCGACAAGATCGGCCGCAAGGACGAAAACCCGTCGATCACCCGCGACGTATCCGGTGAGGGCGTGCAGCAGGCGCTGCTGAAGATCCTGGAGGGCACGGTGGCCAACGTGCCGCCGCAGGGCGGACGCAAGCATCCCCACCAGGAGTTTTTCCAGATCGACACCACCAACATCCTGTTCATCTGCGGCGGCGCGTTCGTCGGCCTGGAGAAGGTGGTGGAGCGCCGCGTCGGCAAGAAGACGCTGGGGTTCAAGGCCGATATCAAGTCGCAGAAGGGCCGCGACGTCGGCCTGGTCCTCGAGCAGGTCGAGCCGCAGGACCTGATCAAGTTCGGGCTGATCCCGGAGTTCGTCGGCCGCCTGCCCGTGATGGGCACGCTCCACGAGCTCGATCGCCCCGCGCTGGTGCAGATTCTGACCCAGCCCAGGAACGCCATTACCCGCCAGTACCAGAAACTCTTTGAGTACGAAAACGTCAAGCTGCGCTTTACCGATGATTCGCTCGACGCGATTGCCGAGATGGCGCTGGCCCGCAAGATTGGCGCACGCGGCCTGCGGATGATCATCGAAGACCTGATGCTTGACCTGATGTACCAGATCCCCGGGCAGAAGAAGGCGCGTGAGTGCGTGATCACGCGCGAGATGGTGGTCAGCAAGTCGGCCGGCCTCGAAGTGATCGAAAAAGCCGGCTAAGCGTGCGGCGCGGTGGCCCGCGCGCGCACTCGTTACGCAGTATCGCTATGGTTGAAGTCTACGAGACACTCCCTATCGTCCCGTTGCGGGACGTCGTGGTTTTTCCCCACATGATGATGCCGTTCGTGGTTGGACGGCCGTCCTCCATTCGCGCCCTCGAGCACGCGCTGGGCAAGGACAAGCGCGTCTTCCTGGCGGCGCAGCACGACGCATCGACCGATGACCCCAGGGCGGAAGACATCTACACGATGGGCTGCGTGGCCAACGTCGTGCAGAGCCTGAAGCTGCCCGACAGCAACATCAAGGTGCTGGTCGAGGGCGTCGACCGCGCCCGCGTCATCGAGTGGAAGGAAGACAAGGGCTTCTACCGCGTGGTGGTCAAGGTGCTGCAGCGGCAGAAGGACACCGCCGGCGACGTCGAGCAGACCATGAGCCGGGTGGTGACGCTGTTCGAGCAGTACGTGAAGCTGTCGAACAACCTGCACTACGACGCGATGATCGCCGCAGTGCGCGTCGACGATCCGGGCAAGCTGGCCGACACCATTGCGGCGCACCTGCTGGTCGGCATCGACGAGAAACAGAACCTGCTCGAAATCGTCTCCCCGCTGGAACGCCTCAACCGCATCGCCGGCATTCTCGAAGCCGAAGTCGACAAGCTCCAGGTCGATCGCCGCATCCAGTCTCGCGTCAAGAAGCAGATGGAGAAGGCGCAGAAGGAGTACTACCTCAACGAGAAGATGAAGGCGATCCAGAAGGAGCTGGGCCGCAAGGACGAGAAGGGCAACGAAGCCGACGACCTGAAGAAGAAGATCGAACAGGCGCGGATGCCGAAAGACACCGAGGAGAAGGCCATCCAGGAGCTCAAGCGGCTCGAGGCCATGCCGCCGATGTCGGCCGAAGCAACCGTGTCGCGCAACTACCTCGACTGGCTGATCGCAGTGCCGTGGCACAAGAAGGCCAAGGAGAACCGCGACCTCAAGAACGCCGAAGTGGTGCTCAACGAAGATCACTACGGGCTCGAGAAGATCAAGGACCGCATTCTCGAGTTCCTGGCGGTGCGCGCCCTGGTCAAGAAGCCCAAGGCGACCATCCTGACGTTCGTCGGGCCGCCGGGCGTCGGCAAGACCTCGCTGGCCAAGTCGATCGCCCGGGCCATGAATCGCAAGTTCGTGCGCCTGTCGCTCGGCGGCGTGCGCGACGAAGCCGAAATCCGCGGCCATCGCCGCACCTACATCGGCGCCTTCCCCGGCCAGATCATCCAGATGATGAAGAAGGCCACCACCCTCAACCCGGTATTCCTGCTCGATGAAATCGACAAGATGTCGATGGACTTCCGCGGCGACCCGTCGGCGGCGCTGCTCGAAGTGCTCGACCCCGAGCAGAACAACACCTTCCTCGATCACTACCTCGACGTCGAATACGACCTGTCGAACGTGATGTTCATCTGCACCGCCAACGTGCTGCACACCATTCCGCAGGCGCTGCGCGACCGCATGGAAGTGCTGCAGCTGGCCGGCTACACCGAGCAGGAGAAGATCGAAATCGCCAAGCGCTTCCTGGTCTCCAAGTCGATCGAAGGCTCGGGGCTCACCGGCAAGAACATCTCCTTCGCAGACGATGCGGTGCAGGCGGTGATTCAGCGCTACACCCGCGAAGCCGGCGTCCGCAATCTCGAACGCGAGATCAGCTCAATCTGCCGCAAGGTCGCACGCAAGGTCGTCGTCGAAGGCGCCGGCACCAGCGAGGCGATCACCGCGGAGAAGGTCACCGAATACCTGGGCGTGCCGCGCTACCGGCCGAGCGTCGCCGAGGAGCAGAACGAAGTCGGCGTGGCCACCGGCCTGGCCTGGACCGAGGTGGGCGGCGAAATTCTCGTCACCGAATGCACGCTGATGCCGGGCCGCGGCCGCCTGATGCTGACCGGCAAGCTCGGCGACGTGATGCAGGAATCCGCGCAGGCGGCCATGAGCTTCGTGCGCACCCGCGCCGAGGCGTTCGGCATCCAGAAGGATTTCAATCGCAAGCTTGATGTGCACGTGCACATTCCCGAGGGCGCGATTCCGAAGGACGGCCCGTCCGCCGGCATTACGCTGGCGACCTCGCTGATCTCGGCGCTGGCCCGCGTGCCGGCCCGCCGGGACGTGGCGATGACCGGCGAGATCACGCTGCGCGGCAAGGTGCTGCCCATCGGCGGCGTCAAGGAGAAGGTCCTGGCCGCGCACCGTGCCGGCATCACCACCATCCTGATGCCGAAGGACAACGAGAAGGATCTCGCCGACATCCCGAAGAACGTGCTCGACACCATGAACATCCATCTGGTCAGCCACATGGATGACGTGCTGAAGATTGCCCTGGAAGGGCCGTTGACGCCGATTCCGCCGGCGCCTGACGCGGAGTTCGATGAGTCATCGGACGCGACGACACATTGAGGGATAACGGGCTGCGGGCTGCGGGCTAAGGACTGCGGGTTCATCTCCCGTAGCCCGCAGCCCGCAGCCCGCAGCCCGCAGCCCGCAGCCCGATCTGTGAAAGTATCAGCGGAGTTTGTAACCAGCGCCGCTGGAGCCGAGGGGCTCCCGCGGGATGGCCTGCCGGAAATTGCGATGGTGGGCCGGTCCAATGTCGGCAAGTCGTCCCTGATTAACGCGCTCGTCCGGAAGAAGCTGGCCCGCACGAGCGCCGCGCCCGGCAAGACACGCCTGGCCAACTTCTATCGGGTCGAGGCCGCGCCGCGTCCGCCGTTCTTCCTGGTGGACCTGCCCGGTTTCGGCTACGCGCGCGGCGGCGACAAGGCGCGCGAAGGGTTCGACGCGCTGGCCGCGGCGTATTTCAGGGCCCGCGTCGATGATCCGCGGTTTCGCGGCGCGCTGGTCCTGATCGACAGCCGGCATCCGGGCCTCGATAGCGACCGGCTGACGTGGAACTGGCTGGAACAGGTCGGCGTAGAGCGATACGCCGTGGCGACGAAGGTGGACAAGCTGACGCGCGCCGAGCGGCAGCGTCATTTCGGTGAACTGGAACGGATTTACTCAGGACCGGTGCTGGCCGTCTCGGCCCAGACCGGTGAGGGATTGGACGAACTGTGGAAGAAGATCGCAAACCAGATACGAACGGCGCGGCAGTAGCAACACCCGCCTCGGCGCCCCCCGCACCACCCCAACAGGAAACGGAAAAGCTCGACCTGTCGACGCTCAAGGATTTACCGACCACCGCGCTGACCAAGATCGCGCGGGAGCTGGACATCCCCGGCGCGACCGGCATGCGCAAGCAGGAGCTGATCTTCGAGATCCTCCGGGCCCGCGCCGAGAAAGCGGGGTTGATCTTCTCCGAAGGCGTGCTCGAGGTGCTGCCGGACGGATTCGGGTTCTTACGCGCCCCCGACTACAACTACCTGGCCGGCCCCGACGACATTTACGTCTCCCCCTCACAGATCCGCAAGTTCGACCTCCACACCGGTGACACCATCTCCGGGCAGATTCGCTCGCCCAAGGAAGGCGAACGCTACTTCGCGCTGATCAAGGTCGAGGCCATCAACTTCGAGCCGCCGGCCCGCGGCAAGGAGCGGGTGTTCTTCGAGAACCTGACGCCGCTCTACCCGCAGGAGCACATCCGCCTTGAAGCGGACCCCGAGAACCTGTCGACGCGCGTCATGGACCTGATGACGCCCCTCGGCAAGGGCCAGCGCGGCCTGATTGTCGCGCCGCCGCGCACCGGCAAGACCATGCTGCTGCAGGCGATTGCCAATGCCATCACCACCAACCACCCCGAGGTCTACCTGATCGTGCTGCTGATCGACGAGCGGCCCGAAGAGGTCACCGACATGCAGCGCTCGGTGAAGGGCGAGGTCGTGTCGTCGACGTTCGACGAGCCGGCGCAGCGCCACGTCCAGGTGGCCGAAATGGTGATTGAGAAGGCCAAGCGGCTGGTCGAGCACAAGAAGGACGTGGTCATCCTGCTCGACTCGATCACCCGCCTGGCGCGCGCCTACAACACCATCGTGCCGACGTCGGGCAAGGTGCTGTCTGGCGGCGTGGACAGCAACGCCCTGCAGCGTCCGAAGCGTTTCTTCGGCGCCGCCCGCAATATCGAGCAGGGCGGCTCGCTGACCATTGTCGCCACGGCGCTGATCGACACCGGCTCGCGCATGGACGAAGTGATCTTCGAGGAATTCAAGGGCACCGGCAACTCGGAAGTGCACCTCGACCGCAAGCTCGCCGATCGCCGCGTGTTCCCGACCATCGACATCCAGAAGAGCGGTACTCGCAAGGAAGAGCTGCTGATCAACAAGGACGACCTCAACCGCGTCTACGTGCTGCGCCGCGTGCTGACGCCGCTGTCTGCGGTGGAGGCCATGGAGCTGCTGCTGTCGAAGATGAGCAAGACCAAGACCAACAGCGAGTTCCTGTCGGCGATGCAGCAGGGCAAGTAGCGGGCATCCAGGCCTCCGGGCCTCCAGGGCTACAATAACGGGATGGCCCGGTCGACCATTGTCAAGGTTGGTCTTTCACAAATGAGCTGCGGCGAGGATCCCAAGCGGAACCTCGCCCATCAGCTCACGCTCACCGAGCAGGCGCTGAAGCAGGGCGCCAACATCTTCTGCACCCAGGAACTGTTCCGCTCCCAGTATTTCTGCCAGACCGAGGACCATCGCTTCTTCGCGCTTGCGGAGACGATTCCCGGGCCCTCGACCGACGCGTTCGCAAAGCTCGCGAAGAAGTACCAGGCGGTGATCATTGCGTCGCTGTTCGAGCGGCGGGCCGCCGGCGTGTACCACAACACCGCGGCGGTGATCGACGCCGACGGCTCGCTGATGGGCGTGTATCGCAAGATGCACATCCCGGACGATCCGCTGTTCTTCGAAAAGTTCTACTTCACGCCCGGCGACACCGGCTTCATCGCCTGGAAGACCAAGGTCACGACCATCGGCACGCTGATCTGCTGGGATCAGTGGTTCCCGGAGGGCGCCCGCCTGACCGCGATGCAGGGCGCGGAGATCCTGTTCTATCCGACGGCAATCGGCTGGCACCCCTCGGAGCGCAAGCAGTACGGCAAGGCGCAGCACGACTCGTGGGAAACCATCATGCGCAGCCACGCCATCGCCAACGGCTGTTACGTTTGCACGCCGAACCGCATCGGTCACGAGATCATCAGCGACACCAAGGGCGGGCCCGTCAACAAGGACGGGTTGATCTTCTGGGGCCAGTCGTTCGTCGCCTCGCCCGACGGCCAGGTCGTGCGGCGCGCGCCGATTGGCAAACCAACGGTGATGGTCGTGGACTGCGACCTGTCCCGCGTGGAGTTCAGCCGCACGCACTGGCCGTTCCTGCGCGATCGCCGCATCGACGCCTACGGACCGCTCACCAGGCGCTTCCACGATTAGTGACGGGGACCCCGGCGCAAAACGGGTTCTCCTTTCCACCGGAGTGGCACCCGCACAAGGCAACGTGGATCTCCTGGCCGCGGCCGGAAGGCATTTCGTTCCCGGGCAGGTATCACGAAGCCATCGAGGACATCGCCGGGCTGATTCGCGTGCTCGTGCAACGCGAAGAGGTGCACCTCAACGTTCCGAACGACAATTGCGAGCGGATCGTTCGTGACTTCCTCAGAGCCCGCCGCATTCCTCTGCGCCGGGTCTTCTTCCATCACATTCCCACCAACGAGGCCTGGGCGCGCGACCATGGGCCGGCGTTCGTGCTGCGGACGCGCCGCGGCAGGACCGAGGCGGCGATTGTCGATTGGGGCTTCAATGCCTGGGGCGGCAAGTATCCGCCGTGGGACGCCGACGACAACGTCCCCACCCGAATTGCGGAAGAGCTGACACTCCCCGTCTTCTATCCGCGCATTGTCATGGAAGGCGGCGCGGTGGATTTCAACGGCGAGGGCACCGTGATGACGACCACGTCGTGCCTGTTGAACAGGAACCGCAACCGCGGCGTCTCGAAAGCCAGGATCGAGCGATACCTGAAGGATTTCTACGGCCAGCGGCACGTGATCTGGCTCGGCGAGGGCATTGAAGGCGACGACACCGACGGCCACATCGACGACCTGGCGCGATTCCTCGACGCGCGCACCATTGCCATCGCGCTGGAATCGAACCGGCGCGATCCCAATCACGCCATCTTGCAAAAGGCGCGTCGTGCCCTCGACCAGGCCCGCGACCAGGACGGCCAGCCGTTCCACATCGTCGAACTGCCGATGCCGCGTCCGATGGCCTACGACGGCCAGCGTGTGCCGGCCACCTACGTGAATTTCTACTTCGCCAATCGCGCGCTGCTGGTGCCGACCTTCGGCCAACGCGACCGCGATCGGCGCGCGCGGTCGATTCTCCAGAGGCACTTGCCCGATCGCGACGTGATCGGCGTGGACTGCCGCAAATTGATCTGGGGCCTCGGCGCCGTGCACTGTTTTACACAGCAACAGCCTCGCGTCTAGCCCGAGCTCTTGGCCTATCGGCCTATTCGCCTATTGGCCTACCACCCTGCTATGATTGGGGTTTCGCAAGACCGCCGGTAAGTGGACATGCGGGAGTGGGTGGAATGGACGCCCTAGACCCGCTGCCCCGGTCCCGGCAGAAGGACACCGATCGTGAAGCCGAACATCCATCCTGAATACAAGGAAATCACCGTCCATTGCGCCTGCGGCGCCTCCTGGCAGACCCGCAGCACCAGCAAGGAACTGCACCTCGACATCTGCTCCAACTGCCATCCCTTCTTCACGGGACGCCAGAAGCTGATCGACACCGAAGGCCGCGTTGACCGCTTCACCAAGAAGTTCGGCGCGCAGACCTCCGAACAGCGCAAGACCGCGGCAAAGGCCAAGAAGGCCGTAACTGCGAAGAAGACCGCCCAGAAAACGAAGAATTAGCGCGCGTATTCCGTCAGGAACGGATCGACCTGGCCTGGCACCCGCTGGTCGAGCCGTGCCGACCTGCGGCAGGCGGTTGGACTCGGCGGCGCTTAAAGCGGGTACGACAACGTGGCGCCGAGCAACGTCACCAGCAGGATCACCACCGGCGTCAGCACCAGCGCGACCATGAAGGTGTAGCCCATGACGTCGCGGGCGCGCAGCCCCAACATCCCCAGCGTCGGCAGCATCCAGAACGGCTGCAGCAGGTTGGCGATCGCCTCGCCGAGATCGTAGGACGCCACCACCCATCCAAGATGCACCTTCAATTCGTGGGCGGCGGCCATCACGTAGGGCGCTTCGATCACCCACTTCGATCCGCCGGACGGCACGAACACGCCGAGCACCGCGGAATAGATCGCGACCACCGCCGGGAAACTCTCGCGGGTGGAAATGCCGACGAATGCGTTGGCGATCTGCTCGTTGAGGTGGGTGGTGGTGATGATGGCGGCAATGCCGGCGTAGAACGGAAACTGCAGGATCACGCCCCACACCGCCGGCGTGGCGTTGGCCACGGCCTGCATCAACCGGGCCGGCGTGCGGTGCAGCAGAATGCCGAACATCAGGAACGTGAAGTTGATGATGTTGACGCTGAGGGCATTGAGCGGCTCGGCGGCGCGCCCGAAGTAGCGGTACAGGAACGCGAAGCCCATCGCGGCAATCAGCCAGTTGAGCGCCGGTGAGTGCTCGAGCCAAGCCCCCGGAGGAATCTGGGGGCTTGGCTCGCCCGCCGTAGCGTTGGCGAAGGCGGGCCCTTCACTTTCGCCCAGCTCGACGCCGAGCATCCGCGCCGTCCTGGCGCGCGCCGCGGGCGGGGTCGCCAGCCACATCACGAACACCACCACCACGATCTCGACGAGCACCGAGACGAGGCTCTGCCACAGGAAGATGGTGTCGCGGAACGGGATGATGCCGCCCGGCACCACGCCGCCGCCGGCGACGATCTCGCGAATCGCCGGCTGCAGCGCCCCGGGCGTCGCCATTTGCAGCGCCGCCGATCCGCTCAGCCCCTGGGCCCAGATGCTGCCAATGCCCATCAGGCTCGCGGCCGCCAACGCGCGATAGTCGGCGCCGGCCACGCGCCGCGCCACTTCCTTCGCCAGCACCGCGCTGAAGATCAGGCTGAAGCCCCAGTTGAACCACGACGTGACCATCGCGAAGAACGTCACCAGCGCAATCGCGCCGCGCGGCGTGCGCGGCCAGCCGGCGATCGAGCGAATCGCTTTGACCATCGGCGCCGAGGTCGCCAGCACGTGGCCGGTGATGATGATCAGCGACATTTGCAGCGTGAACGGGATCAAGTCCCAGAAGCCGCCGCCCCATGCATCGATCACCTGCCCGGTGGTCGAGGGCGTCCAGATCAGCGCCGCGACGAACACGATCACCGTGGCAAGCAGCGCGAAGATGAACGCGTCGGGAATCCAGCGTTCGGTCCACGCCGTCAGCCGCAGCGCGGTCCTGGCAACGAAGCCTGGTCGCTCATCCATGGGGAGTCATCAGCGAGGCGTCGTCGGCACGTCCGCCGCCAGGTTCGCGGCCAGCACCGTGATGGCGACCACGCGGTCCAGCCGCGTGTCGCGCCCGCGATACACCTGGCCCATGCCACCCGCACCAATGGCGTTGAGGATCTCGTCGGGACCGAGGCGGGTGCCGGGCGTGAGGGCGGGCATGGACAGCGAGCAGGCACAGTATACGGGCGGTAGCGGGACTTTCTGCCCTGCAGACGCTTGGTCCATCACGCAACAGGGTTCGAGCTTTTCGTGAGGCCCCTCAGGCTATTGCAGGGGGAGCGTTGGTTCCATGTAGCGGGCCAGCTTGCGCTCGATGCGATCGAGGCGATGCTGTAGGCGGGCCGGATTGGCCGTGCCGTCGGCCAGCAGATCGAGCGCGTGGGCCCGCGCCGTCTGCAGATCCTTGAGTCGATGCTCGTGGTGGATCGCCAGCGCCTCCCTGGCTTCGCGGCGCAGCGCCGCCGCGCAACGCGGCAGGACGACCAGCTCGCGCCACGCCTCGGCAGCCTCGTGTGGACGGCGATCGCGGCGGCGGATCCAGGCCAGCCGGCGGAGCGCTTCACCGTGCACCTCGGGCTCGAGGCCGACACGCCTGGCGAACTCAATCGTCTTGAGCAGCGCCGCTTCCGCATTGTCGTATTCGCCGCCGCGCTCGTAGACGCGCGCCAGGCCGTAGGCCTGCTGCGCGGTCGTCGAGGCCGCCGGGCCGTTCGTGATCAGCACTATTGCCCGCGCCAGGACCGCCGCCAGTGACAGCAGGTCGAGCCGGTTGTGCTCCATCACCGCCTCCAGCGGGCGGGCGTCGCCGGTGCGGACGAAGTTGAAGAAGCGCGACGGGATCTCGTAGCCGGGCACATCGCCCACGCGATGCAGTCCGGCAATCTGCTTCTCGAGCACCGACAGCGAGCAGCTGGAGTCATCCGGGTCGGGCGTGCCGGTCGCGAGCGGACGCTGTTGCCACATGCGGCGCGACGGGTGCAGCATGTCGAGGTGTGGGACGCCGTCGAGCGGGCACGGCATGCGATGGAACAGGAAGCGCGTCTCGATCAGGGGCACGTCGAAGGTGCGGCCGTTGAACGTGCAGAGGGCGCCGTGATCAGCCGCCCACGACTGCAGCGCGCGCAGCACGGCGCGTTCGTGCTCGAAGCCCGGCATCAGGAACTGGCGCACGCGGATCGACGTGCCCTCAATCGACGCGCAGCCCGCGAGAAACGCCTGCGTGCCCGCGCCGCCAAACAGACCGGTGGTCTCGAGATCGAGAAACAGCAGTGGCCCACCGCCCGTCTCTCCGGGCGGACTGCCGCCAACGCCCTGGGCGGATGGCCAGGCCTTCCCCATCAGGCGCAGCGCGTCGGCGCCCCCGGTGATAGTCGAGGCAATCTCGCCGACCGGCGTGCGCCCGTGCCGATCATCGGCCGTGTAGGCGCGATCGACGACAATCACCGCGCCATCGGCGTGCTCGACCAGGGCGCCGCCCAGCTCGAGCGCCGCGCGCGTCGGGTCGGCCGGCGCCGGCGGCGCGAGACGCGCGTGCGAGTGAGGCGGCTCATGGGGTTCCCGCGCGCCGGCACCCGGCTCGACGGCCGGCACCGCCGAGGGGCGGCGGGTCCTGACGATGTCGCGAAGGCGATCGAGCGTGGCCATCTAGAAAGGCACTTCTTCCACCTTCGCGCTTCGCGCGACGGTCGACAAATCCTCTGACGAACCGTCAAGAGTCGACACCTGTAAGTGTTGGAGCATCCGCAGCGCGACCTGCTTTGCGAGCGGGCCCGTTTCACCGACCGGTCCCACGCACATCGGGCAGCCGCTGTCGCAATCACAGCCGGCGATCAACGCGCTGGTCTTCTCGAGCAGTTCCTGCTGCATGCCCCATAGCGGCGCGCTGAAGCCAATGCCGCCGGGATAGGCGTCGTAGATGAAAATGCGTGGCGTTTCCGCCGTCGCGCCGTCGGCGCTGCGGCGAGACGGGGCGGTTGCGGATCCGTCGGGGTCGTCGGTATTCACGGACAGCCCAATATCCCTCGCGTCGCACATCAGCAGCAGCTGCGCCACCTGTTTCATCGCGAACGCCAGGCCGATGACGCCGTCGCGGCGATCGTCGGACGCGTACGGCAGCGCGTTCATCAACGGCAGCGGCAGCTCCAGCCAGTAGGCGGTGGTGTGCATCTGCTGCTCCGGCAGGTCGAGCTCGCCGGAGCCCACATTCTCATTGGTCTGGAAACGAATCTTCTTGAACCCGACGACGCGCGAGACCACGCGCACTTCGCCGTGCAGCGCGACCTTCGGCGCATCCTCCGCGAAGCGATCGAGGATCGTCACCTTCGTGTAGGTGATCGCGGTCGTGTAGTAGTCGCAGTCCACTTCGCGCACGTGCGCCTTGCGGCCCACGAAGTCGAGCTCTTCAACCTGGAAGATCCTGCCCTCGACCATGTAAATCGCCTTGGGATGCAGCGTCGACAAGGCGCTGGTGAAATCCGTCTCGCCAATCACCTTCGAGCCGTGGGTGTGATCGGTGATCACGAAATTGTCGGACGACACCGACCGCAGGCTGACCGCGTTGGCCGGGTACGACTCGCTGGTCCAGTGCCACTGCCCTGCCGCGTCTTCACCCCCCGAGCGATGCACCAGCCCCGATTCCTGCAGAATGCCCAACACCTCCTGCACATTCACCTGGCCATAGTGCTCTTCGGTGGTGAACGGCAGCTCGAACGCCGCGCACTTCACGTGATCGACCAGGATGTGCAGGTTGTCGGGATTCACCAGCGCGTGCTCCGGCGAGGCGTCGAAGAAGAACGACGGATGACGCGCCACGAACTGGTCGATCGGCGCGCTCGAGGCGACCATCACCGCCGCCGACTGCCCCCGCCGCCGGCCGGCGCGGCCGGCCCGCTGCCAGGTGGAGGCAATCGTGCCGGGATAGCCGGCCATCACGCAGACATCGAGCGCACCAATGTCGATGCCCAGCTCGAGGGCGTTGGTGGATACCACGCCGCGCACCTGGCCGGCGCGCAGCCCTTTCTCGATCTCCCGCCGCCGCAGCGGCAGGTAGCCGCCGCGGTAGCCGCGAATGCGCTCGGGCATGCCCGGCACATCCTCGAAGTCTTCCTTCAAGTACGTGGTGAGGATCTCGGTCGACAGCCGGCTCTGCGCAAACACGATGACTTGCAGGTTCTGGCGCAGGAACTCGCCCGCGACGCGGCGGGACTCCGCAATGTACGAGCGGCGGATGCCCAGTTCGCGATTCACCACCGGCGGATTCACGAACACGAAGAACTTCTCGCCGCGCGGCGCGCCGCTCTTCTCCACCAGCGCGAACGGCTTCTCGGCCAGGCGCTCGGCGAGCTCGGCAGGGTTGGCGATGGTCGCCGACGAGCAGATGAACTGCGGATTCGATCCGTAGTGCCGGCAGATGCGCTGCAGCCGCCGCAGCACGTTCGTCAAGTGGCTGCCGAACACGCCGCGATAGGCGTGCAGTTCGTCGATGACGATGAAGTCGAGGTTCTCGAAGAGCTTCGCCCACCGCGGATGGTGCGGGAGGATCCCGGAGTGCACCATGTCGGGATTGCTCAGCACGATGTGTGCCCGGGTGCGAATCGTCCGCCTGGCATCCTGCGGCGTATCGCCGTCGTAGGTGTGGATGCCCAATCCCTCGCCGCCGACCTCCCCAATGCCAGCGTCTTTGAGAGCGGCGGCCAGCTGGTGCAGCTCCGCCATTTGATCCTGCGCCAGCGCCTTGGTGGGAAACAGGTACAGCGCGCGCGACGACGGCTTCTTCAGAATGCGATCGAGCACCGGCAGGTTGTAGCAGAGCGTCTTGCCTGATGCTGTCGGGGTCGTGACAACGACCTGGCGTCCGGCGGCAACGTGCGCACACGCTTCCGCCTGGTGCGAATAGAGCTGATGCACGCCGCGCGCCTCGAACGCGGCCTTCAGACGAGGATCGATGTCGTCGGGGAACGGCGCGTAGGCCGCTTCAACCGCCGGCAGGCGCCGGACGGCGGTGACCACCTCGTCCGGGGTGTCGGGGCGGTCGAGCTCTGCCCCCGAGTTCAAGACCGTGAGCGCGTTGTGGAGCGCGACCTGCTTGTGCTCGTGAGGCCGTCGCGCTGGTAGAGCCATGAGTAACCGTGTGCAATGCTACACGATCACCCGGCGAAAGGCGAAAGTGAATCGAAAGCCGCCGTCTTATCCGCACCACCCCGCAGCCGGAGTGAATGCGTGGACGGATCGCGCCCCAGACGATAGGATTCACGCCCATATGGCAACGCTGGCCCGCAGGCTCGGATTGTGGAGCTCCATCGGCTTGGTGATCGGCATCACGATCGGCGGCGGCATTTTCCGGACGCCCGCTGGCATTGCCACGCGCGTGCCCGATCCGATGTGGATGATGGGCGTCTGGATCCTCGGCGGCCTCATCGTCCTCTGCGGCGCGCTGGCGTTCGCCGAGTTGTCGGCGTCGATGCCGGAAACCGGCGGCATGTACGTCTACTTGCGGGAAGGCTGGGGCCGTCCGTTCGGGTTCTTGTACGGCTGGGCGCAGCTGGTGCTGATCCGCGCGGCCGCGCTGGGCGGCATATCGTCGGTGTTCGGCGAGTATTTCCTGCGCGTCGTGGGCCTCGATCCGGCGTTGCACGGGGACTGGGCCGACTATCTTGCTGCGGGCGCCATCATCATTGCCGGCGCCACCAACATCATCGGCGTGCAGTTCGGCGCGCTGTTTGCCGGCATCTCCACGATCTGCAAGTTCGGCGCCCTCACCATCCTGGTGCTCGCCTCGTTCCTGATGGGCGGCAGCGTGGGCGGGTCGTTCACGAATTTCCAATCCACCGGTGCCGCCGTCGATGCCGGCCTGTTCGGCCTGGCGCTGATTTCGGTGATGTGGGCCTACGACGGCTTCGCCGACCTGACCTTCGCGAGCGGCGAGGTCAAGGATCCGCAACGCAACCTGCCGCGCGCCATCATCATCGGCACGCTGCTGATCATCGCCATTTACCTGACCGCCAACGCCGCCTACCTCTACATCAACCCCATCGGCGTCCTGGCGAAGTCGCGGTTGATCTCCGCCGACACCATGGGCGCGCTGTTTGGGCAGATTGGCGTGTCGTTCGTGTCGGTAATTGTGATGATCTCGACGTTCGGATCGCTGATGGGCAGCATGCTCGCCTCGCCGCGCATCTTCTTCGCGATGGCCGACGACCAGCTGCTGTTCGAACCAATCGCCCGTGTGCATCCGACCTGGAAGACGCCCCACGTGGCCATCTCGCTGGCGTGCGTGCTTGGCGTGGCGATGGTGATGACGCAAACCTTCGAGCAGTTGACCGACACCTTCGTGCTGGCCATGTGGCCGTTCTACGCCCTCAGCGTCGCCGCCATCTACACGCTGCGACGCTCGCAGCCGAACCTGGAGCGCCCTTACAAGGTGGTGGGATACCCGTTCGTGCCGGCCGTGTTCATTGCCGCGGCTATCTACCTGGTAATCAACGCACTCATCACCGATCCGGTGTGGACGTCGGTCACCTTCGGCGTAGTGCTGCTGGGGCTGCCGGTCTACTACCTGTTCTTCAAGAACCGCGCCTGACAGCCCGACTGCCCGACGGCCCGCCTTAGAACATCCGCGACTGGCAGCCGTCGACGACCACTGTGGTGCCGCTGATCCAGCTGGCTTTGGGCGATGCGAGGAATGCGATCGCCGCGCCCACTTCGTCGGGCGTGCCAAAGCGGCCGAACGGCAACTCCTGCTTGATGAAGGCCGCGATGCCGGCCGGATCGGCCTGTTGCCGCTTCCACCAGGAACCGCCTTCGAACAGGATGGAGCCCGGCGCCACCGAGACCACCCGGATCTGATCCTTCGCCAGCTGCTGCGCCAGCGATTTGGTGAGGCTGATCTCCGCCGCCTTTACCGCGTTGTAGGTCATGCGGCCACCGGATTCACGGCCGAAGATGGACGAGACCATCACGATCGCGCCGCCCTGCTTGCGAAGATAGGGCGCCGCGAGGCGCGACATTCGAATCGCCGGAAACAACGTCTGGTCGAAGGCCTCCTGCCAGTCGGCATCGGTGGTGGATTCGAGATCCGCGCCCCGGGCCAGGCCCACGTTGTTGACGACGATATCGATGCGGCCGAACTCGCCGGCGGCCGCATCAATCACCTGCTTCACGCCGGCTTCGGTGGATACGTCAGCGACGACCGGCACCACTCGGGCGCCGGCGGCCGCGGTCTCTTGCAGATCGGCGGCGGCGCTCTGCAGCACGTCCTCGCCGCGTGCGCACACGATCACGTGCGCGCCTTCCGCCGCCAGGGCAGCGGCGGCGGCACGCCCCAGTCCGCGGCTGCCGCCGGTGACGATCGCAACCTTCCCGGTGAGTCCCAGATCCATCTCTATCGCCCCGTCAAATCGTTCAACCGCCAGTCGAAGTCGTGAAACGCCATGCGGAACGTGTTGTTGCGAAGATACTCGCGTTCGTTCGGCACCAGCAGCGGTTCGATCAACGCCAGCACGGCGCGCTCGAGCGGGCTGCGGGTGGCGTAGACGTCAGCGGCGTGCTGCGCCAGTCCGTTCGCAAACGCCTCTTCGCGCCACGAAAACAGCGGGTTCACGGACAGGCGCTCGTTGGCAATGTCGACAAACACCAGCTCCCGCCGGGTCACCAGCTCGCTCTGCATCGTCTCGAGCTGGGCGTCGAGCCGCTCCGCCGTGAAGGCTTCGCTCTTGAGCCGAGGGCCGCCCTGCGCGCCGCGGCTCAGCGCCAGCAGCGCGCGCGGATCGTTGAACGTCGCCACCACGTCCTGCTCGATCGCATCGAGCGTCACGGAGCGCCCGCCTGCGCGGAAGGTGCGCCGCTCGAAGGCGCCCGGCACCTGGCGAAGACTGTTCGCGGGGTACTCGGCCGACTTCCCGCGAATCGGGTAGTGGTCGATCACGGTGCGCAGCACGAAGGCATTGTAGGCGTTGATCCAGTAGGCCAGCTGCCGCTCTCTCGGCCACGACGACAACGTGCCGGCGCTGACGTCGCCGAGCGACTGCACGTAGCGATCGAACCTGGCGCGCTCGTTGCGCAACGCCAGGTAATAGACCAGGCCATCGCGCACGTAGAGATCGAGGATGTCGTCAAACGGCCGATGCAGGCCTTCCACGGCGGATGGCCCGGACTGTTGCTCGAGCGGCCTGACCAGGGCCACCGCAGGCGCAGACAGCACGGACAACCAGACCAGCCCGGCCACGACTGGCGGTCCAACGGACGTCATGCGTTACAGCGTATCCAGAAAGTCGGCCAACGCCGCGTTGAAAGCATCGGGCTGCTCGAGGTTGGCGAGGTGCCCGGCGCCGGGGATGATCACCAGCGTCGCGCCCGGTATGGCGCTGGCCATGCGCCGCGACTCATCGACTGGAATCAGCTCATCTTCGGCGCCGGTGATCACCAGCGTCGGCACCGATACCCGGCTCAACAGCGGCATCGAGTCCGGCCGGTGCATCATGCGATGGATGGCGCTGCGGATCGCGACCGGCGATTGCTGCTTGATGAACCGGCGCACGGTGGCTTCGGCGGTGGCGTTGGTGTCACGCGTCGTCGAGCCAAGCAGCTTCGGCATCATTTCCCGCGCCACGCCCAACGGCCCTTCGCGATCGACCAGCGCCAGCATGTTGCGTCGGTTGGCGCGCGCCTCCGGCGAGTCGGCGCCGGCGCGCGTATTGGCGAGCACCATGCCGTCGAACAGCCGCGGCTCAGCCTGGTAGAGCGCCAGGGCGGCATAGCCCCCCATCGAGCATCCGCCGATCACCGCCTTCCGGATACCCAGCTCTGCGAGCAGGTCCATGACGTCGGCCGCGTAATCGGCGATCAACAGCGCCGAGAGTGAATCGAGCTCGGTGCTGCCGCCAAAGCCGCGCAGGTCGGGCGTAATCAGCCGCCAGCCCCCGGGGATGCTGCGCATCTGCGGCTCCCAGAGGTTGGCGCCAATCGGAAAGGCGTGCAGCAACACGATCGCCCGCAGCTCGTTGTGCTTCGGCGCCGAATCGAGATACGCGATGGTCCGAGTGCCGATGTGACAATACTGGCGGGTCACGGGTGGGAGGATTGTAGTGCGAAGTTTAGAGTTTAGAGTTTCAAATTGCCTCTTGCCTTCGCCGCCACGACGGCGAGCACCAGCTCGCCCAGGTCCTCGGCCTTGCGATCGCCGACGCCGTAGACGTGCCGGAGCTCGTCCTTGGTTTTCGGCAGCGACCGCGCGATCTCGCGCAGCGTGGTGTCGTGGAAAATCACGTAGGGCGCCACGCCGCGGCGGCGCGCGATTGCCATGCGCAGCACGCGCAGCTCCTCGAACAGCTCGCGATCGACGCCGTCCCAGCCTTCGGTCTCCACGCGCGCCCGCCTGGGCAGGCGGCGATCCGGGCGCTTCAGCCGCGCCAGCGTCAGCTCGGGCGAGGCGGCGGCGTCCTTCAACAACGAGAGTCCCTCGGCCGTGATCTGCAGGATCGGGTACTCATCGCCCGCCTGCTGCAGCAGTCCGTGGGCCAGCAGTTGATCGAGGTAGCCGCGCAGCTCGTCAATCGTCGCGTCCTTCATCAGGCCGAACACCGTCAGCTGGTGATGGCCACGCGATCGCACCTGCTCGCTGTCGGAGCCGCGCAGCACGTTGGTGACGTGCGCAGCGCCGAAGCGCTGCCCGACTCTCGCCACGCACGACAGGATCTTCCTGGCCACGGTGATCGCCTCGGGCACCGCCTCGAGCTCGCCCAGGCAGTAGTCGCAGGCAAGGCAATCGTCCTTGGTGAACGTCTCGCCGAAGTAGCTCACCAGCCGCTTGTGCCGACAGCCGACACTCGCCGCGTAGCGCTCCATGTCGCGCAGCAGCGTGCGGCGGGCGTCGGACAGCTCGCCGTTCTTCTCGAGCATCATCCGCCACTTCAGGAAGTCCGCGCCCGAGGCAATCAACACGCACTCGGCCTCGAGGCCGTCGCGGCCGGCGCGGCCCGATTCCTGCTGGTAGTGCTCGAGCGACTGCGGCGCGCCGGCGTGGATCACGCAGCGGACATCGGAGCGATCGATGCCCATGCCGAACGCCACCGTCGCCACGATCAGATCGATCTCTTCGTTGAGGAACGCGTCCTGGTTGCGGTGCCGCTCCTCGTCCGCCATGCCGGCGTGATACGGACGCGCCCGCCAGCCGGTGTCCTGCAGCCACTGCGCCAGCGAATCGACTTCCCGGCGTGACGAGCAATAGACAATGCCGGCCTGTCCGCGATGCCGCTCCAGCACTTCGAGGATCTGGGCCTTGATGGTCGAGCGCGCCAGCACGCGGTAGACCAGGTTGGGACGATCGAACGAGCCCACCAGCTCGATGGCGTTGCGCAGCCCGAGCTGCGCGACGATGTCACGCCGCACGCGGGTGGTCGCCGTCGCGGTGTAGGCGTGCAGGCTGATGTCCGGCCAGCGGTCGCGGAGCCGCGCCAGCTGGCGGTACTCGGGCCGGAAGTCGTGTCCCCACTGGCTGATGCAGTGAGCCTCGTCGACCGCGATGAAGTTCACGGGCCGCGACGACAGCAGCTGCTGGAAGAGGTCGCCGCCCTCGCCGACCAACCGTTCGGGCGCGACATACAACAGGCGGTAGCGGCCCTCGCGCACCCCGCGCGCGACCTCGCTCTTCTGCTCGGACAGCAGCGAGCTGTTGTAGCAGGCCGCCGGCACCCCGTTGCCAACCAGCGTATCGACCTGATCCTTCATCAGCGAGATCAACGGCGACACCACCACCGCCAGCCCGTCGTTGACCATGGCCGGCGCCTGGAAGCAGAGCGACTTGCCGCCGCCGGTCGGCAGCACCAGCAGCGAATCGCGGCCGGACAGCACCGCCTCCATCGCCTCGCGCTGCAGCGGGCGGAACGAGTGGTAGCCCCAGTACTTTTCGAGAATGTCGGCGAGTGAGAGCAACGACCTATCTTAAGGTGCCCGTCGGCCCGACAGCCCGACGGCCCGTCAGTGGCACACGTTCAGGCCACGGTCGAGCACGTTGCCGTTCATGTCCATGAACTGCCACTCGTATGACGCGGGATCGAGCTTGAGGCGCAACATGCCGTAGGTCGCGATGAAGAGCTCGGAGTTGAGCGCGGCGCGGACACGGTTGTAGAGCGGCGCGCCGCCGGTGCCGACCGTGAATTGGCGAATGCCCCTGACGTCGTCTCGCCGTTGCGACGCGTCGACCGGCGCATGACGCTCGTAGAGGTGATCGTGGCCGGCGATCACCACGTCGCCATTGAGGTTGTAGATCAGCTCCCACATGTCGCGCAGGAACGGCGACGGGCCGTTGACGCCGGAGCTGTCGAACGGGTGGTGCAGGACCGCAGCCGTGCAGCGCGTCGGCCGCTGCTGCATGACGTCGCGGACGTAGGCCAGCTGCGCTGAGTGGCGGCCAATCGGCACGCTGGAATTCAGCATGAAGATCGTCCACTCACCGGCGCGAAAACTGTAGTAGCCCAGGCGGTTCGGTCCCGCACGATCGCCGAAATAGTTGAAGTAGGAGTCGGCGGTCGGCGACGCCACGTAATCGTGATTGCCGGGCGAGGCCCGCATCCGCGACTTGAAACGGCCGAAATGCGGCTCGAAACAGTTCCTGAACTCCTCGATCGTGCCGCTCGGATATGCCAGGTCGCCGGCCAGCAGGATTTCGCCGTCGAAGCGCTCGAACAGCCGCGCGATCGGGCCGAGCGCGGGCGAACCGCACCAGCCCGTGTCGCCGAGCACGTTGACGGATACCGACGCGGTGCCAGGGATCGCCGGCACCGGCGGCGTGGTCGGCGGCGCGACTTCGGGCTGCGTCGCCGGGCCGGGAATCTGGGTCTGCGTGGGTGGCGTGGTGGTCACCGGAGTTGATTCGACCACGGTGATGGTTTGCGGCGCGGTGGGCGAGCCTCCGCCGCACTGACTCAGCATGAGTCCGGAGGCCAATACGAGTGCCAGACCAAGAATCGGCCGTGGGGCGGCGGACATACAAAAACCGCTCGGTCCTACCCGGCAGGGGCTTGACGCCCGATAGGACCTTGTAGTCAATATTGTACCCGTGCCCAGCTTGAGCGCAACCCGGCTGCTACCGGCCGCACTCGCTTGTCTCGTCGCCCTCTCGCCGGCCGCGCCGGCCGGCCAGGCGCTGACGACCACCGATTTGTTCAGCAAATCGACGCTGCAGCGCCTCGACCTCGAGCTGCATTCGTCCGACTGGGCCAAGCTGAAAGAAAACTTCCGGACCAACACCTACTACCCGGCCGACATGACGTGGAACGGCCAGACCGTCCGCAACGTCGGCATCCGCTCGCGCGGCCGCGGCTCGCGCAGCGCCACCAAGCCCGGTCTCAAGATCGATTTCGATTTGTACTCCACCACCCAGAGGTTCCTCGGGCTGAAGTCGCTGGTGCTCGACAACCTGACGCAGGATCCGTCGGGGATTCACGAGACGGTGTCGATGGCGTTCTACGAGCGGCTCGGCATCCCCGTGCCACGTGAAGCGCACGTCAAGCTCTACGTCCGGGGCGAATACGTCGGCCTCTACGCACTGGTGGAGGCGATCGACAAGGACTTCCTCGCGCGCATCTACGGCGAGATTGGCACCGACACGCAGAACGACGGCTGGCTGTACGAATTCTCGTGGCAGGAAGACTGGCGCTTCAGCGACCTCGGGACCGACCTGGCGCCCTACAAGCTGCGCTTCGAAGCCACCACGCACGAGTCGAGCACCGACGAGCAGAAGTACCGGAAGGTGCAGGAGCTGGTGACGCTGGCGAACGAGACGTCGACGGATCAATTCGTCGGCGTGATAGGGCCACGCTTCGACCTGCCCGGCTTCATCCGCTTCGTAGCGGCGCAGGCCTTTCTCGGCGACACCGACGGTTTCCTCGGGTCGTGGGGCATGAACAACTTCTACCTGTATCGCCTCGAGAACCGCGACCAGCATGCGTTGATCGCGTGGGACACCGACAACACCTTCTGGGGCCCGGCGTTCCGCATCGCCCCCGACAACACCAACGTGCTGATGCAGAAGCTGATGCGGATCCCCGAGTACGACGCGTTGTGGTACTCCGAGCTGGCGCGCGCCCTGAAAATGGCCGAGGCCGAGAACTGGCTCGACACCGAGATCATCAAGAACCTGCAGTTGATTGATGCGGCAATGAAGGAAGATCCCTACAAGCCGTACTCCAACGGCACCTACGAGGGCGAGGCCGGCGAAATGCTGACGTTCGCCCGCGACCGTATCGCTTACGTGAAGTGCGCGCTGGAACGCGGCGACGCAGCGTGCGGAGGCTAGCGGGCTGACGGGCAGTCGGGCGGTCGTGCAGTCGGCCCGCCTACGCGCACCCGCTCGTCGTCCCGCAATTGCTGCACTTGTAGCAGGCGCCGCTTCTCACCATGATCGAGCCGCAGGTGGTGCACGGCGGCGCGTCTTCCTGGTTCTGAATGGCGGCGAACTGCGCCGTTGACGGCGCGGTGTTCGCGGGAATGATCGAGCCGGTCGGGCTCACCTTCGCGGTGGTTGGTGGTGCCACTTTCGGAGCAGGAACGGCCGGCGCCTCCACCGCTTCAACCGCTTTCGCCTGAGCAGCATCGAAGGCCTCGTCGCGGTTGTTGACGCCGGCGCGGTACTGCGCCTCCGGCGACAGGAACTTCGACGCCATCCAGCGGAAGATGTAGTCGACGATCGACTTCGCGAAGCGCACGTCGGCGTTCTTGGTCATGCCCGAGGGCTCGAACCGCACGTGGCTGAACTTGTCGACCAGCGCCTGCAGCGGCACGCCGTACTGCAGCGCGTAGCTGATGGCCTGCGCGAAGGCATCCGCAAAGCCTGAGATCGTCGAGCCTTCCTTGGCCATCACCAGGAAGATTTCGCCCGGCATCCCGTCTTCGAACAGGCCCACGGTGATGTAGCCCTCGTGACCCGAGATGTCGAACTTGTGCGTGATCGCCTGGCGCTCATCCGGCAGCTTGCGGCGCGCCGGCGCGCGCTGCGCCAGCGCGGCGGCCACGGCAGCCTTCACGGCATCCGCGGTCGCCTCGTGGCTGATCACGCCCTTGGCTTCGATCGCCGCCTTCGAGGTGTTGAGCGGCTGGGTGCGCTTGCTGCCATCGCGATAGATCGACACGGCCTTGGCGCCAAGGCGCCACGACTCGAGGTAAGCCTGCTCGATGTCCTCGATGGACGCGTCCTTGGGCACGTTGACGGTCTTGCTGATCGCGCCTGAGATGAACGGCTGCGTGGCGCCCATCATCTTGATGTGGCCCAGGTAGTGGATCGAGCGCTCGCCCTTCTGGGCCTTGAAGGCGCAATCGAACACCGGCAGGTCGCGCTCCAGCAGGTGCGGCGCGCCTTCAATGGTCTCCTGCTCGTCGATGAACTTGACGATGTCGTCGATCTGGGCGGCGGTGTAGCCCAGCTTGCTCAGTGCCATCGGCACGGTGGTGTTGACGATCTTCATCATGCCGCCGCCGACCAGCTTCTTGTACTTGACCAGCGCGATGTCCGGCTCGACGCCGGTCGTGTCGCAATCCATCATGAAGCCAATGGTGCCGGTCGGCGCCAGCACGGTGGCCTGCGCGTTGCGGAAGCCAAAGTCCTCACCGAGTTCGACCGCGTCATCCCACGCCTGCCTGGCGCCTGCGTAGACATCGTCCGGCACGTGCTTCGGGTTGATGTCCTTGATGGCGTCGCGATGCTTGCGCATGACGCGCAGGAACGGCTCGCGGTTGATGTCGTAGCCGGCGAACGGGCCACCGTGGTCGCGCGCGATGCGCGCCGACTGGGCGTAGGCCTCACCGGTCATGATCGCGGTGAGGGCGCCGGCGTAATCGCGGCCGGCGTCGCTGTCGTACGGCAGACCGCGCGACATCAGCAGCGCGCCGAGGTTGGCGTAGCCGAGGCCGAGCGGGCGGAACGCGTGGCTGTTCTTCTCGATCGCCCTGGTCGGGTAGCTGGAATTGTCGACCAGGATTTCCTGCGCGGTGATCATCACCCGGCAGGCGGCGCGATAGGCATCGACGTCGAACTCGCCGTCCTCCTTGAGGAACGTCATCAGGTTCAACGACGACAGGTTGCAGGCCGAGTCGTCCAGGAACATGTATTCCGAGCACGGGTTGCTGGCGTTGATGCGGGCGGTGTTCGGGCTGGTGTGCCACTCGTTGACGGTGGTGTCGAACTGCATGCCCGGATCGCCGCACACCCAGGTGCCTTCGGCGATGGCGCGCATCAGGTCGCGGGCGCGATAGGTGTCGACCACTTCGCCGTTGGTCACCGCCTTGGTCTGCCACAGCCCGTCGTCGAGCACCGCGCGCATGAACTCGTCGGTGACGCGCACGGAGTTATTCGAGTTCTGGAAGAACACCGAGCCGTAGGCAGTGCCGGTGAACGAACCGTCGTAGCCGGCGTCGATCAGCGCCCACGCCTTCTTCTCTTCCTCGACCTTGCAGTTGATGAACTCGAGGACGTCGGGATGCTCGGCGTTGAGGATCACCATCTTGGCGGCGCGGCGTGTCTTGCCGCCCGACTTGATCACGCCGGCAAACGCGTCGAAGCCCTTCATGAACGACACCGGGCCCGACGCCGTGCCGCCGCCGGCCAGCAGTTCCTTCGACGAGCGAATCGCCGACAGGTTGCTGCCGGTGCCCGAGCCGAACTTGAACAGCATGCCCTCGGTCTTGGCGAGCGTGAGAATCGAGTCCATCGTGTCGTCGACGGAGTTGATGAAGCACGCCGAGCACTGCGGCGCCTTTTCGAAGCCGCTGTTGAACCACACCGGGCTGTTGAAGGCCGCCTGCTGGTGCACGAGCAGGTATTTGAGATCGTCGCTGAACGCCTGGAGAGCCGAATCCGACGCGAAGTACTTCTGCTGGCGGGCCCATTCAGTGATTGTGTTGACCACCCGGCCAATCAGCTGCTTGACCGAGCGTTCACGCTCGGGCGATCCGACATGACCGCGGAAATATTTCGAGACCACGATGTTGGTCGCCTGCTGCGACCAGGCCTTCGGGATTTCCACACCGCGTTGTTCAAAGACAACGGTGCCCTTTTCGTTGCCGATGATCGCATCGCGCAGATCCCACTCGACCTGATCGAACGGATCAAGGCCTGCGGTTGAGAAGTAACGCGAAAACTCGAGGCCGGGGGAGGCCTGAGCCGTGCGCGTCTCTGAACTGGATGATGCTGAACTGACTGTCTGCCCGGCCGGCGAGGCCGACAGGCCTTTCTGAGAAGCGCCTTCACGCATGCTTCTTCCTCCGCATGGCGACACCCCTCCCCCAAGGGTCAATCGCCCTGTCTACTTCGAACGCTTTAAATTTGGCTAATACGCGCGGATCCGACTTTGTTCCTGAATCGCTGAATCTCTTCGTTAAGTGCTTGCGATCCGGCTCAATCACCGGGCCACTGGGAGTGCCTGGCGATCGAAGAGTCGTTTTCGCGTGCGTCGCCAAATATGCGCTTGCAACCATTTGTTGTCAAGTACTTAGAACACTACATGTTGGGTTTTTTTGTTAGGTCGTCCGCAATATATCGAGCTTTTCGGCCAGATCCTAATTATTCGCTCGATTTTCGCTTAACGAGAATTTTTCGGCAAGCCAAACGGTCGCGATAGCGCAAGTTTGCGCAGAAGTGCACCAACGGACGAGAACGGTCGCCATGGTAGCGGACGTGTCGGCGAGTTTCCTGGTCCCCGACGCCCGTGGCTTAACTGAGCGCGGCGTCATAGGTTGCGAGTTGCGAGTATTTCCCTGGCCGGGCGCCGGTTGCCATTGCAACTGATCCGCCGGGGCGCGTCGAGATAGCGCACCTCGTAGCCGAGCTTGCGGTACATCGAATCGATTCTCGGCGTGGACAGGTTGACCAGCACCACCGGACCACTGTGCATGGCCAGCAGCTCCGCCGTCCTCCTCTGATCGTCCCAAGAGAACCCGCCCGGCGAATAGGCCGTGAACTCCACGTCGTACGGCGGATCGGCGTACACGAAGTCGTCTCTGTCGAGAGGAATCTCGGCAAAATCCCCGGTCGTAAACTCCCAATCGGCAAACGCCTCGCGGTGCGCCGCGAACGACCTGGCATACGTGATGGTCTTGTAGCTCCCGAATGGGACGTTGAAATCGCCCCGGCTATTGAAGCGGCACAGGCCGTTATAACCGGTCCGATTCAAGTAGTAGAACAGCGCCGCAGACTCTCGAGAATCTGACTCCCCGGCGCGCACCAGCGCGTTGAACCGATCACGGTGCTGGTAGAACAGGCCTTCGTCGTTCTCCATGGCAATGGAGGTGCGGAGGCCCTTCTTGAGCCAGCGGTAGAAGTTGATCAGATGTGGGTTGGCATCGTTGAGCAGCGCCCGTTCCGGCTGCACGCCTAGCGTGACAGCCAAACCACCAGCGAACGGCTCAATCAGTCGACGATGGGCGTGTGGCTCCCATAAGGACTTGATGTGCGGAACCTGCCACCGCTTCCCGCCAGCCCATTTCAGAGGCGGCTGCAGGGCGTCCGGACGGGTGCGGGTGATGACGGGCATCTGCGCCAATCGCAGTCTAACCGACGGCCTGGAACGGGCAAACCCGCGCCTCCTGATCGCAGCACGGTCAATGACCCCCGGGGGTGCGCCGTGCGCTAACGAACGAGAACAGCCGCCAGGGTCGCGGCCTTATCGGCGAGTTTCCCCGCAAACACGAAGTTGCGCCCCTTGAGTGCCTCTTCGGCCTGCTGGATGAAGCGCCGCGCCGTGTCGAACTGGGCGCGGCCATCGTTGTTCAGCGTCGCGACATTCACCCGCGAGAGATCGCGCAAGGCGCGGGCCATCAAGCCGCGAATGGCGTTCACGGTCTGCGCCTCAGAACCCGCTGTCGGCGTGAGCGTCAACGACGGCGGCACGGGACGGGCGGCGGCTCCAGCGGGGTCTGGCGCAGGCGGCACTGGTTCCGGCTTCGGTTCGGGGCGCGAGGGCCGCGCCGGAGCACGGGGCGGCGCGACCGGTTCCACCGGCGGTGCCACCACCGGCTCGGGCTCCGGCAGGTAGGCAGCCACCACGCGCGGCGGCGGCGGTGGCGGATCGAGGAGCGGCATCGCCACTTCGGTGCGCACCTGCGCCTTCGCGGCGCAGGCACCGAGTGAGGCCGCCAGCAGGACGATGACCGTCAGGCGCACGCCGTTCATCCTATCAAGGGAGAAGTGAGAAGTCAGAAGTGAGAAGTCAGAAGCAGGAAGCGTGCACACTTCTCACTGCTCACTTCTCACTGCTCACTGCTCACTTCTTGTCTCACCGCTGGCAGTACGACTATGAACGTCGTGCCGACCCCGACCGTGGATTCGACGTCGATCTCGCCGTTGTGAATCTGGACCGTGCGATACACCATCGACAACCCTACGCCTGTCCCCCGCTCCTTGGTCGTGTAGTAGAGCTCAAAGATACGGGTGAGGTTCTCGGGCGCGATGCCCACCCCGGTATCTTCGACGCGCACACGCACGCGGCGGTCGGGCAGCGCTGCGCAAGACACCGTCAGCCGCCCGCCCTTCGGCATGGCCTGGATCGCGTTCTGCGCGAGGTTGAGGAACACGTCCCGCAGCTGCGCGGCATCACCCTCCACCAGCAGCGCGCCGTCGCCGCAGTGGCGCGCGATCGACACATTGGCGCGTTGCGCTTCCAGCTGCACGGCATCCAGCACGCTGCCAAGCAGCGGCGCCAGCGCCACGGCGCCGAACTTCACCTCGTCGGGACGCACGAACCGCAGGAAGCCCTGGATGCGTTCGTCCAGGCGGCGAATCTCCTGCTCGATGACGTCGGCATGCATCGACGCCGGCTTGCCCTGGGCGAGTTTCTGTTTCAGCAACTCGAGATGAATGGTCATCGCATTGAGCGGATTCTTCATCTCGTGCGCCACGCCGGCCGTGAGGCGCCCGACCATGGCAATGCGGCGCGACAGCTCGGCGAGTTGCGCTCGGGTCAATCCCGCCGGCGATGCCGCCCTCAGCTGCGCGCTGACCTGGTCGAACACATCCCCCAGCTCGCGAAACTCGTCGTCGTCGCGGAGATCGAGCGTCGCGCCAAGGTCGCCGCGGCCCAGCCGCGACAGGCTGCTGCGGATGATATGCATCGGCCGCAACACCAGCTGGGCGAGCAGCAGTGACGTGACGACGGCGATCAGCAGCGCGATGCTGGCGGCGAGGGCCGACGGCCGCAGTGACTCGTTGAGGTCGCGCTGCACCAGCGCGGTGGTCAGGCCAATGCGAATCTCGCCGAACGGCCGGTCGCCGAGCGCCATCGGCTGGGTCCACTCGATGTTGTTGTTCGCGGCGTAAATGGCGCGCAGGCGGGCCAGTCCGCTCATCGCCATCAGGTCGTTCAGCTGCGGCCGGCGCGCGACGGCCCGGCCAATCTGCGCCGGATCGCTCGACGCGACGACGATCCCCGCCGGGTCGACGATCGACGCATCGAGCGTGTCCTGCGAGTAGAGCGCCGACTCGAGCGCCGACTGCACGAACCTGCTGGTGCGCACGTCCTGGTAGGCGGTCTCCGGCGTCGCGATCGCCGCGGCGGTCTGCGAATAGACCGCGCTGCCGAACAGCTCGAACCGATCGCGGCTCTCGGCCAGCAGCACGCCGGCGGTGTTGACCAGGTGCAGCAGGCTCAACGCACTGACGATCAGCGCCACCATCACCGTTACGCCGAACACCTGCTGCTGCTTCAGAGAGAACCGCATGACCGTCAGGAGTCGCTGTCGCTCTTGAATCGATTCAGCTTGTTGTGCAGGGTCTTCAGGCTGATGCCGAGCATCTCCGCGGCGCGCGTCTTGTTGCCGCCGGCCGAGTCGAGTGTCGCCATGATCAGTTTCTGCTCGGCTTCGTCGACGGTCATGCCGGGCGCGATCGTCACGCCGGTGGCGGGCGCGGCCGCGGCGGCCGCCGGCGGCGCCATGGTGCCGAACACCGGCAGATGCGCCGGCTCAATCTGGTCGCCCTTCGCCAGGATGGTCGCGCGCTCGATCACGTTGCGCAGCTCGCGCACGTTGCCGGGCCACTGGTAGTGCTCCAGCTGCCGCAGGGCCGCCGGCGAGACACCCGTCACGGTGCGGCGATCGCGGGTGTTGAACTCGTCGATGAACGCCTGGATCAGCAGCTGGAGATCGTCCTTGCGCTCGCGCAGCGGCGGCAGCACGATCGTGAACACGTTCAGGCGGTAATAGAGGTCCTCGCGCAGACGTCCGTCGCGAATCGCGGCGGCGGGATCGACGTTGGTGGCCGCCAGCACGCGCACGTCGACTTCCTGCTCGGTGCGGCCGCCGAGCCGCCGGAACTTCCGCTCCTGCAGGACGCGCAGCAGTTTGACCTGCGTGGCCGGCGTCATCTCGGCGATCTCGTCGAGGAACAGCGTGCCGCAATCGGCCAGCTCGAAGCAGCCGGCGCGCCGCTCGGTCGCGCCGGTGAAGGCGCCTTTTTCGTGGCCGAAGATTTCGCTCTCGAGCAGGGTGTCGGGAATCGCGGCGCAGTTGAGCGCCACGAACGGGCGCGACGCGCGCGGGCTCAGCTGATGGATGGTCTGCGCGACCAGCTCCTTGCCGGTGCCGGACTCTCCAAGGATCAGCATCGACGCCGGCGTCGGCGCCGCCTGCTCGAGGACCTGGTAGAGCGCCCGCATCGCCGGGCTGTGGCCGATGATGCGGCCGAAGCGGCCACGATCGGTCAACTGCCGGCGCAACGCCTGGTTTTCACGCTTCTGCGTGTTGATTTCCGCCAGCCGCTCGAGCAGGCGTTGCAGCTTGTTCGGGTCGAGCGGCTTGGTGAGGTAGTCTTCGGCGCCGGACTTGACGGCCTCGACCGCGGTATCGACCGTGCCCTGCGCCGTCATCAGGATCACCTTGATGTGGTCGAGTTCCGGCTGCAAGGCCTTCAGCAGCTCGATACCGGTCATGCGCGGCATGACGAGGTCGGTCACGATGATCGACGGCCGGAAGGCGGTGACCTTGTCGAGCGCGGCGGCGCCGTCGGCGGCGTCCTCGGCGGTGAACCCCCACGATCGCACCAGCTCGGTCAAGCCGGTGCGGGTGGCGGGATCGTCTTCGACGATCAGAACACGTTCGGCCGTATGCGGCTCGCTCACGCTTTTTTAATCTATCATCGGCCACAGAAGTCCCAGGGCCGCAGAAGGCACAGAAATCACAGATGACGGAAGACGACAGAGCCAGCGGGGCGGTGACGCCTCAGCCACGTGATAGTTCCGGGCATTCGGTGCCGTATGTGGCCCTGGGACCGAGACCAGCCGCGATCTGGGCCGAAATACTTCTTTGCTCCGGGTACCCGACGCAGATCATGGTCGGCGGCCTGTTGATGGCCGTTGGCTTGGCGCCAACCGGCCCCGACCAGTCACTGTCGCCCCGTTTCGTCTTCGCGCTGTCGCTGCTTGACACCGTGATGCTGCTGACGCTGATCGTCGCGCTGCTGATACGCCGCGGCGAACGGCCGCTCGACGTGTTCTTCGGCGGCCGCCCGGCCCTCGCCGAAGCTGCGTGCGGCGTGCTGTCGGTGCCGTTCGTCCTGACCGTGGTGCTGGTGCTGATGGCGGCCGTCATGCGCTTCGCTCCCCAGCTGCACAACGTCCCTAACAACCCGCTCGAGACCCTGCTCCGCACGCCATCCGGCGTCTGGGTGTTCCTGTTCGTCGCAATCGTCGCCGGCGGCGTGCGTGAAGAACTGCAGCGGGCGTTCCTGCTCCATCGCTTCACGCACGATCTCGGCCGCCGGTGGCAGGGGTTGCTGATCTGCAGCATCGCCTTCGGCCTCGGGCATACGCTGCAGGGCAACGATGCGGCGATCATCACCGGCGCCCTGGGGGCGCTGTGGGGGAGCATGTACCTGATCCGCGGCAGCGCGCTCGGCCCGATCGTGAGCCATTCGCTGTTCAACAGCGCTGAGCTGCTGAAGATTGTTCTGCGGTGAGCAGCCGGGCTGCCGCCGGCAGCGCCGGGCCGTCAGCGTTGCAGGATCACCACATCGGTTCGCCGCCTGAGGTCCGACACCCAGTCAGCGATCAGCTCCCGGCGGCGCGCGGCGGCCAGACGCTCGCGCACGATCGGTTCGGCCTGTGTGAACGACCTGCCCGCCTTGTCGAACTCAGCCCGGCCGCGGGTATAGGCCTGCAACACTTCGGCGTCGGTCGGCGCACTCGCTGATGCGAATCGTTGCGACAAGTAGGCCTGCGTCCTCAGATCATCGCGCAGCCAGGCACGCAGCCGTGCCTCTGTCAGGCCGTGCGCATTCAGCACCCGCGCCAGGGCGTCGCGGTCCGGGTAGCGGGCCCTGACCTCATCGAGTCGCGCGTCGATGGCCGTATCCGGCGGCGTCGGTGGCGCGTAGCGCTGGACCTCCCGCAGGATCAATTCGCGATCGACCAGCTGCGCGGTGACGCCCGCGATGGGATCGGCCGATCCGCCGGCACCGACGAGCCCCAGGGCGATGGCGGCGCGCGCGTCGCTCAATGTGATTGGCTGCCCACCGACCAGTGCCAGCGTCCGGTCCAGCAGTTCCTGAGCGGCCAATCCCTGCTCCCTGATCCCTGATCCGTGATCCCCGATCAGCACGACGAGCAGAGCGAGCAGCGCCATCAGAACGCCTGCCCCAGCGAAATATGCAGCACGTTCGAGCGCTCGCGGCCGCCGGTGAGCAGCAATCGCGTGCTCAGCTTCCAGCCCCAGTCGACCCGCAGCGGCCCAATCGGCGATCGGTAGCGGAAGCCCAGGCCACTCGACATGCGCAATTCGTTCAACCGGATGTCGGTCACCTTCGCGAACACGTTGCCGGCATCGAGGAACCACACAAACTGCAGGTTCTTCCAATACGGCGCGCGTGCTTCGAGGTTGACGATCGCCAGGCCGTTTCCGCCTTTGGGAAAGCCGTCCTCATCCAGGGTGAGAGCGGTGCCCAGCCGGTCGAGCGCAAAGCCACGAACCGTGGTGTCGCCGCCGGCGAAGAACCGCTCGCTCGCCGGCAGCTCGCGAATCACGGTCGGAAACACGCCGGCGCGATCGCCGTCGTTCGGCAACGCGCCCGCGCCACGGGACTGAGCCTGCTCCCCGTCGCGGTGGCGACGTCCGGCGATTTCGGCCGGCGGCGGCACCTCCTGCGCGAAACCCACCGCCACGCCCAGCCGCGCCCCCGCCGCGAGGACCACGCCGCGACCTGGCAGGCGGCGGTAGACGAACCCCTGCAGGAAGGTCTTGACGAATCCGACTTCCGAACCGTACGCCTTGGCCGCCACCGACCCGTCGATGCCGATCACCGCGCCGCGCTGCGGATCGAGCACGTCGTCGCGCGAATCGCGCGACAGGCCGCCCTGGAACTTCGACAGCTTGACCTGCGGGAAGAGGCGATCGATCAGCAGCTGGTCGTCGGCCGCGATCTGGTCGTCGAAAATCTTCGTGTAGTCGTAGCCGTAGCGGCCGGTGAACGTGAACGCGCCCAGCCGGCGGGCGTAGTCGGTCGTGACGCCCTTGCGATTGAACGTGAAGCTGGTGCGGCGGCTCTGCTCCACGAACGCGGTGAACTGGGCGTCGCCGCTGGTGCCGTAGGCGCGCGGTTCGCGGAACGTGAACACGCCGCGATAGTCGTTGAAGCCGTAGCCGCCGGTGTCGGTGGGGTCGGTGTTGCTGGCCGCGGGCTCGCGGCTGCGCACGGTCACCCGTCCGAACAGCGTGACCGAGCGGTTCTTGCCCCACAGGTTGCGGCGGCTGATGCTGAAGAAACCTCGCGGGCCGACGTCGATCTTGTCGGTCGCGCCGCCATCGTCGTCGCGGCCGCCGATGCCGCTCACTTCAATGCCGCCGCCGTAATCAATCGTGGTGCTGTCGGCCTCTTCGAGCACGACCAGCACGTCCCGGCTGAGCGACCCGCTGCGCGGCACTTCGGTGATGCGCACGCGGCGAAACAGGCCGAGCGACGCGAGGTTGCGCTGGCTCTCCAGCAGCGCGTCGTCGTTCATGGGATCGCCGGCAGCAATCCGCAGTTCGCGGCGGATCAGGCTGGGGTTGAAGCGCAGGCCGCCGTTGATCAGCACGCGATCGACGGTGACCTGATCGCCCGGCTCGATGGTCCAGACCAGCGACACCGACTGGCGCTGGTCCTCGAAGTTCAGCTGCGATGTCACCCTGGCCGATTGGTAGCCAAGGTTCCGGTAGGTGCGCGCGATGGCGTCGCGATCCACCGACTGCTGCACCCGGTAGAACGGCTTGCCGCCAGCCAGCCCGGTCTGCGAGCGCAGCACCTGCTCGAGCGAGGCGGCGGGCCCCTGAAAGGTCACGGCCTTGACGATGGTCTGGATGCCCTCTTCAATCGTGAACCGGATCGCCACCGGCCGGTAGGCGAGGCCCGACGCCATGGCCTCCGGCAGGACCTCCAGCGTGTGGTTGACGGCGGCTTCGGTGAAGCCGCGCACGGTGTACAGCACCGCGATCGCGTTGCCGACCAGCGACACGCGTTGATCGTCCAGGGGTTCGCCGGGTTTCAGTTGCAGCAGCGGCGCGAGATCGGCGTGCGGAATCCTGACGTTGCCGCGCACCTCGATGGATTCGATGCGATGCAGCGGCCCGCGGTCGATCGTAAAGGTGATGACCAGCTCGCCCGCCTGCTCGGCACGCGTGTAGGGTGCGCGCGCGTTGCGATAGCCCTGCTGCCGGAACGCGGTCTCGATTCGCTGGCTGGCGTCGTCGAGCAGATCCTGATCCACCGAGCGTTCGGCGCGGATCGGGACCCAGCGTTCGGGGTCGCCGCCTGGCAGCGGATCGCCGGCAAACACCAGCCGTACGCGGGGACCGGGTTCGACCGCGATGGTCAGTGCCATGGTCCGCTGGTCGGCGGGCAGGTGGGAGGTCCGGACCCTGGCCTGATAGTAGCCACGCTCGCGGAGCGACTCCTCGTACGACGCGAGCCGCGCATCGATGGCGGGCTGGTCGAAGGGCCGTCCCGGCAGCAGGCCGAGTTGCCGGAGCACGTCGGCGTCGGGCTCCAGCGGCGATCCGGTCACCGCGGCCGATCCCACCGTGACGCGATCGCCGGCCTCGATGTCGATCACCAGCTCGGTCTGCTCCGGGCGCTGTTCGTCGTCCAGCAGCCGGGGCCGGATCGCCGCCGCCGGGAAACCGCGATCGGCATAGAACGCCTGCAGGCGCGCGACCATGTCGTTGACGCGATTGGCGGACGGCATCGCGCCAAACCGCTCGGCGAGCTCGGTGCGGACGGCCGACGCAGACAACCTGGTGGCGCCGGTGACCCTGATCCTGCTGATGCGCCGCACCGGCACGAGCGGCCAGCGCAGCGACACGCCGGGCTCGGTGGCGGTGGCGAGCACGCGCACATCCTCGAAGCGTCCGAGCCCCACCAGGTGGTCGATGGTGCGGCGAATGCTGTGCATGTCGAGCGGCTCGCCAACCCGCGTTTCGATCAGCTCGAGCACCGCGGCGTCAGCGGCCGGCACTCCGGCCATGTCGACGCGAACGTCGGTGATGATGCGGCCGAGCGGTTGCGCGTGCGCCGGGGCGGCCGCCAGCAGCAGGCACGCATAGCACGCCGCCTTAAGCATGTGTGGTGTCTGGGTGTGCTGCGGCCATTAGAAGGCGTGCCTCTTGCGGACTTCGAGCGCGTAGGTGCGATCCTCGTTCTGCGACAGCACCCACGAGAACGACTCGCTCTCGTCGAATTCGAGCAGGATGATCTGATCGTTGGTCGCCGACGACAGGCTGCGCGCGTAGGTCAGGAAGATGCGATTCGAGATGCGTTTGCCGATCGTCACTCGCGCCGCCGGATTGAGCGTCAGCGTGGACGACTGCTGATAGGGATCCGACAGCAACGGCGTGATCTGGAACGTGTCGACGCCAAACGTCTGCTCGACGACGCGGCCGACTTCCTGTGACAGCGCGCCGGTCAGCGCGCGAGTGGCGCGGGCTTCCACCAGCCGCTGCTGCCGCTCTTCCGGCCGCTGCAGGCCGGCCACTTCGAAGTCGCCACTCGGCGCCTGGTCGCTGAACAGCAGCGTGAGGATGTCGAGCGTCTGCAGTGGCGGATCGGACGTGAACTGCGGCTGCATCCGCTCCATCGTGCCCGCCATGCGCATGGTCACGCGATACGTCAGGCCCGGCACGCGCACGCGCGTTTCCGCCTCGATGTCGAAGAACGGCTGAATGCGGTTGGGGTCGGCAAAGTCCAGGGTGCCGCGGGTGACGAGGTAACGGCGGCCCTCGAACTCAACCTCGCCGCGATCGATCTCGGCCTGGCCGAACACCAACGGCCGATCGAGCGTGCCGCGCATCGTCAGGTCGGCGCTGGCGACGACTCGAGCCTGATCGTTGTCGATGTTCAAGGTCGCCGGCGCGGTCAACCGCACGTCGAGCCGCACGTTGAACGCCGGGGCTGCCTGGCCCTCGACGGTCGGCACCGCGGGATCGCCGCCGGTGAGGCCGGAGAACAGTCCGCCGGCTGTTCCGAAACCGCGCGCCCAGGTGGCACGCTTCACGTTCACCGCGCCGGTGATCAGCGGCGCGGTCGCCGGCCCCTGCAGCGCCAGGCTGGCATCGACCACCGACCGCATGCCTTCGGGATAGCGGAGATTCATGTCCTGGCCGTTGGCGGTGACGTCGAACTCGCTCAGTTGATATCCGGAGAGCCCGATGCGGCCGCCGAAGCGGACCGCTCCGCCGCCGAGCCGCGCGGTGATGCCATCCAGCCGGACGCCGTCGGCATCGAACGAGGCGATCCCATTGACCTCTTCGAGCGCGTGGGGGAACGCCAGGCTGCGCATGCGGCCATTCGCCAGCAAGGCCCGGCCGGATACGACCGGCGACGCTGCCGTGCCTGAAATACGGGCCGTCACTTCGGCGCGACCGGAACTGCGAATGTCGGGCAGGAAGCCTTGCAGCACCGCGAGATTGGCCGCGCCGTTGGCTTGCAGGGTCAGCGCCTGGTCGAAGAGATTGACCGAGCCGGTGAGATCGAGTTCGGTATCGTCGCCAACCAGCTGCAGCGCGTCGACCTGCAGCACCTCGCGCTCGACGCTGAGCCGGATCGGTGCCTGGTTGCGGAGGCGGTAGTCGAGCAGGCCGACGTTGACGGCTTCGATGTTGGTATCGATGCGCAACGCATCGGGGTTGTACAGCTCGCCGACCACGCGAATGGTGCCGCTGGCGACGGCTGAGGCAAACGGCGAGAACGTCGGCTGCACGGCACGCAGGTAGGGATCGAGCGACGTATCCTGCAGACGGAACGACAACTCGGAGTCCATCTCGTCGTTCAACTCGACGCGGCCGGTGCCGGACACGGCCAGGCGGGGCGATGCGGCCTCCACCTCATAGCTGAGCAGCAGTCCGCGCAGCGACAGCCGGCCGGTCAGCTCGCCGACACCCTCATCGCCGAAGAACAGATCGCTGGCGCTGAACTTCACGTCGTAGCGCGGCTCCTCGAACGCGCCGGCGCCGTTGGCGGTGAATTCGAGCGATCCGTAGAGCGGCGGATAGTCGGGAAACGTCGTCAGCGTCAACGTGTCGGTGGCGATACCGCGTCCGGCGACGCTGAACGTGTAGCTGCCGCCCCAATTCACGTCGGCGGCGCCGGTCACCAGGCCGCCGCCCTTGCGCAGGTCGATCGCATTCAGGCGCACGCCATCGCCATAGAAATCGAGGGCTGCGGTCGCTTCCGAGAACGGCTCGTCGTAGGCAATGCCGCGCGATATGGCCAGGCGGCCGAAGCCGTGCGGCCGCTCGTACTGGCCCGTCAGGTGAAACTCTCCGGCCGCCATGCCGTCGACTTCGTAGTCCTGGAGATCGAACGCTTCGCGGAAGTCCACCACCGGGAACTCGCTGATGCGGATCCGGGCGTCGATCTCTTCTCCGCCGTCGGCGCGCGGATAGCCGAGCGCGAACTGCCCCGTCACGTCCATCCGCGACAGGTCCTTCCGGATCGACGAGCGGCTGATGTAGGCGTACGAATTCTCGACGACGAAATCCCCGTCGACATCACCCCAATTGACGTCCCAGGCGAGCATCTCGGAACCGACGAAGCGGCCTTCGATGCGCGGCTTGCGAAAGTCGCCCAGCAGCACGCCGTCGAACCGGCCGATGCCGTCGACGGGAATGGCGCGCGTCGGCGCGCCGAACGTGGTCATGATGCCGGCCAGGAACCGATCCGCCTCCTGCCAGTTGCGGCTCACCAGCCGGAACGGCATTTTCGAGCGCTCGCCGTAGGCGGTGGCGCCGTCGAACTCGATGTAGGTGTGCTCGGTGAGCACGCGGCTGGGCTCGAACCGCATCATCTCCGGATCGAACGAGTAGGCGACCTGACCCGCCACCGGAACCGGCGTCAGCGGCGTGTGCCGGCTGAAGGGGCCGGCAATGAGGTAGCGATCGCGCGCGTTGGCGGCGGCGTCCGGCGCCAGCTGCCCCCCCTGCAGATCGGCGGCGGCGGTGAACGTGGCGGTGCCCGATCCACGCCGCTCGGCATAGCGTCCAAGCGGCCACGACATCGCGTTGTGGCCGCTGGCGCGGCCGGCCAGGCGCAGGCCGCTCATCCGGTAGAAATTGCTCAGCTCGTGGAGATCGACGTCGCGATAGTTGACGTCGAACACCGCGCGCGCCGGCACGTCGCGGTTGCCGAGCGGCGCCATCAGGTAGGTGAAGTCGGCCGTGCCGCCCGAGAAGTCCGCGGTCGCGCGCGTCACCTCCATGCGATCCCTGACCCAGATCAGCGAACCCGCCAGGTTCGGGAAGCGATAGTCGTCGACGCCGGCCAGCGGGCTGGTGAAGTTGCCCTTCACTTCGCGGCCGCCCCGAAAGTAATGGAAGGTGCCGACGAAGTGGCCTTCGCCGTGCAGCGCAAAGGTGTCTCGCGCAAAGAAAATCTCGCGCATCTTCGAAAACTGCGCGCGTGAGTCGATCTGGTAGAGCTGCTCGGGCCAGTTATTGAGCTCCACCACGCCGGTGAGCTTCGAGACCGCGCCGTCGGTGAGCAGATCGATGCGATCGAACACCAGCCGGCCGTCGGCGATCTTGAAGCTCGATGACAGGTCCGCTGCCATCGTCTCGTACTGCTGGATTCTGATCGTGCCGTCGGCGTACTTGAGTTGTCCCCGGTACTCGCCCGCCTTCGTGACCACGACCTCGAGATTGGGACACACGGCGTACCAGTCCGATCCATAGTCGTTGACGATCAGCTCGCCGCGATGGGCGCGGACGAGCTGGAGCGTGGTCACAAGCAGCCGCGGCCCGGTGCGAGGCGGTCGCGGCGGCCCCGTGACGCGCGGGAATGTCTGGCGGCCATCGGGGAACGACTCGACCACCATCCGCCAGTCGGTCATCTCGATCGAGTCGAGCAGCACCTCACGATGGAACAACGCGCTCCACGTCAGCGAGACGTCGATACGCTTGGCCACGAGCCAGGGTGGCTCGTTGGGATACATGCCGTCGATCTGCAGGTTCTCGATGACGAACTTGCCGCTGCCCAGATGAATGCCGAGCCGGCCGATCGTCATCTTGCGCTCGAGGAACTTCCCGCCCTCGCGCTCGGCCAGCGCCCGCACCGCCGGACCGAGGTCAATCGTCAGCAGCGACACCAGCAGCACCGCGACCACGACACCGATGGCCACGGCAAACCTCCGGCCGTAGCGGTACAGCCGGCGTCCCGCGGCGCCGATCGCCGCGCGCACCCGCGCCAGACGGCTCGCTGGAGGTGTGACTTCGTCCATCAACTCGATCTATTCAACGACCAGCAGCACGGCGCCGGCGTCGACCGACTGGCCCTCCCGCACGGAGACATCCCGTACGCGGCCGGCACGGCCGGCGCGAAGCTCGTTTTCCATCTTCATCGCTTCGACGACCACGAGCCCTTGCCGCGCGGCGACGTCATCGCCGGCCTTGACCAGCACGCGAACGACCTTGCCGGGCATCGGCGCGACGACGCGCTGAGGGCCGCTGGCGCCGCCGCCGTGGCCCGCCTGCTTCTGACGGCCGAACGAACCAGCCGGGCGGATCGCCACCGGGATCGTCCGGCCGTCGAGATGCACATCGAGGTCGCCCTGGGTGCTCTGCGAGGCAAACGCCGCATCAACCGACGTGGCGGGCGCGTCGGCGCCCTCGGACTGGACCAGCATCGAGACCATCGATTCGTTGACGCGCCGCGCATCCACCACGTGCATCCGGCCGTCGAGGTCGACGTGCAGCAGGCCGCCCTTGCGGACGACGCTCACGGTGCGGACACGATCGCCGATCGCGACTTCGAACGTCATCGCCGCGCCTCCGTCCGGCCGGCGTCGCGCCAGCGGCTCGAAGCCGCGGCAGCGGTGCCGTTGGTGACCGGCCTGGTGAACAGGTGCACGGCGGCCGCCATCGCCGCCAGGTCTTCGTGGGTCGGTTCAATCGCCTGCAACGGCCCCTTGCCGAGCTTCCGCTCGATGAAACCGGTGTCGAACCGGCCGGCGGTGAAGTCCTCGTCCGCCAGGATCCACTGGAAGAACGGAATCGTGGTGCGGATGCCGCGGACCTGGTACTCGGCCAGCGCGCGCCGCATGCGCTGCATGGCGTGCTCGCGGGTATCGCCCCAGGTGATCAGCTTCGAGATCATCGGGTCGTAGAAGATCGGCACCTCGCCGCCTTCATAGGCGCCGCTGTCGTCGCGCACGCCGGGCCCCTGCGGCACGCGCAGGCCCTGGATGCGCCCGGGCGAGGGCAGGAAGTTGTTGTCCGGGTCCTCCGCGTAAATGCGGCACTCGATGGCGTGCGCTCTGGGTTGCAACAGCGCCTCCGGATCGAGATCGAGCCGCTCGCCGCGCGCAATGCGAATCTGCCACTGCACCAGGTCGACACCGGTCACCATTTCGGTGATCGGATGCTCGACCTGCAGCCGCGTGTTCATCTCGAGGAAGTAGAAGGAGCCATCGGTGTCGAGCAGGAACTCGATGGTGCCGGCATTGGTATAACCAACGCCCCGGGCGACCGACGCGGCCGCCGACGTCATTCGGCGGCGCAGTTCCGGAGACACCACCATTGACGGCGATTCCTCGACGACCTTCTGGTGCCGGCGCTGGATCGAACACTCGCGTTCGACGAACGGCAGCACGGTGCCGTGATGATCGCCCAGCAACTGGACTTCGATGTGACGAGGCGCCAGAATGCGGCGCTCCAAATACACGGCGCCATCACCGAACGCGAATTGCGCTTCCGAGCGCGCCGCCCTGAGCGCACCCGGCAGGTCCGCTTCCGCCCCCACCATCCGCATGCCTTTGCCGCCGCCGCCGGCGACGGCCTTCAGCATGAGCGGGTAACCAATCTGCCTGGCGACCGCCAGCACCTCGGCATCGGACGCCTGGTCGCTCAGCGGCGCTTCGGTGCCAGGCACCACCGGCACGCCGGCCTTGATCGCCACCCGACGCGCCGCGGTCTTGCTGCCCATCAACCTGATCGCTTCCGGCGACGGGCCAATGAAGGTCAGGCCCGCATCGCGGCACGCCGCGGCGAAGTCTTCGTTCTCTGCGAGGAAGCCGTAGCCCGGGTGCACGGCATCGGCCCCGGCACGCTTCGCGGCGTCGACAATCGCGTCGATCCGCAGGTAGCTTTCGCGGGGCGCGCTGGGACCGACCGGCCATGCCTCGCCGGCGAGCCGCACGTGGAGGGCAGCGCGATCGCACTCCGAATACACCGCCGCCGTGGCGATGCCCATGTCGCGACACGCCCGGATGACACGAACCGCGATCTCCCCGCGGTTGGCAATCAGGATCTTCTTCATTGGGCCGAACCGCTTACGATTCTAACAGTTACGGGTGGCGCGCGCGGTCGCGGGCGGGGGAATTCCGTGCCTTCGGGAAACCAGACAATGCCGTGGCGCGAGCGGTGCACGCGCGCCACGGCACGATTGCGCCTTACTGCATTCGCATCGCGTCGTCGAACGTCAGCGTGGCGATCGCCTTGTCACCTGGCGCCAAACCGCGCGGGGCGCCATTGGCATCGGCCAGGATCGAGATGGGCGTGCCCGGCGGAGGCGGCCCCTGGCCGTCCATCGCGCCCTTTTCATCGAACGCCACCGCGATGTACACGATGCCGGCGGCCACGCTCTGGAACACGGCCTCGCTACCGTTCGTCTCGAGTGCCATCTGAACGATCGGCTGCGAGTCCGGCCCGATGTTTGGCGTGTCGAACAGGTACACCCACAGCTTGCGCGTGGCATCCACCGTGCCGCCCTTGCCCTTGTAGGTCACCGTGACCTTCACCGTCCCCGCCTGCGCCTCAGCCGCCGATGCCATCAGGCCGGCCGGCTGTGCCGCACACAGCAACGCCGCAACGACCACCGTCACAACTCTCTTCATGAACCGCTCCTTGTAATCCGAACCGACTAAAGTAGACGGCAGTCGGCTGCGATCCGTTCATGCCGGCCAGCCGGATGGCCGGCATCCCCTCGCGAGCGGCCGGTCGCAAAGGCCGGGCGGCCTAGCCGGTGCGGAGGAATTCCTCGAAGTCGCCGCAGACAAAGGAGGGCGGCGGCACCAGCCGCGCGAAGTGCGAGGCCGTGAAACTGGTGGTGAGGGCCACCACTCGCATGCCTGCCGCCTGGGCCGCCTCGATGCCCATCTGGGCATCTTCGAAGACCAGGCAGTGTGCCGGATCGACGCCAAGGCGGCGGGCCGCTTCGAGGAACACGTCGGGCGCCGGCTTGCCGTGCGCCACTTCGTCACCGCGCACGATCACCGGAAACGCGCCGGCCAGATTGAGTTCGGCCAGCGTGTGCTCGACGTTCGGTTTCGGGGCCGAGGTCGCCAGCGCGACAGGAGTCTGCGATTGGCGCAGGCCATCAATCAGCGCATGCAGGCCCTTCATGGGCGACAGGCGTCCCTTGGACAGCTCGCGGTACAGGCCTTCCTTCTCGTGTTCGTACGCCTGCCACTCTTCGCGCGGCACCTCGCGGTTGAACAGGATGGGAAAGATCTCGCTGTTGCGCCGGCCATCGAGACGGGCGCGATCCTGCGGCGTCAGCGGCGGCAGCCCATGGCGCTCCGCGAACACCGAGAACGCCTCGGCGTGCAGGTGCATGTTGTCGACGATGGTACCGTCGATGTCGAAAACGACGGCGCGGGCGGCAAATCTGAGGGGTGGCAACGGACCGTTATCAGCCTAGAGCGGGATGTTGCCATGCTTCTTCGGCGGGTTCTTGTCGCGCTTGTGGTCGAGCGTGGCCAGCGCCTGCACCAGCTTGGCGCGCGTCATCCTCGGCAGGATCACCTCGTCGACGTAGCCACGCTCGGCGGCGACGTAGGGGCTGGCAAAGCGGTCTCGGAACTCGGCGATCTTCTGCGCGCGCATCGCCGCGGGATCGGCGGCCTTCTCGATGTCGCGCTTGTAGAGGATGTTGACGGCGCCCTCGGCCCCCATGACGGCAATCTCCGCGCTCGGCCACGCGTAGTTGAAGTCGGTGCGAAGGTGCTTGCTCGCCATCACGCAGTAGGCGCCGCCGTAGGCCTTGCGGGTGATGACGGTGATCTTCGGCACCGTGGCTTCGGCGAAGGCATACAGCAGCTTGGCGCCATGCCGGATGATGCCGCCGTATTCCTGCACCGTCCCTGGCAGGAAGCCTGGCACGTCTTCGAACGTGATCAGCGGAATGTTGAAGGCATCACAGAAGCGCACGAACCGCGCGCCCTTCACCGAGGCGTTGATGTCGAGCGTGCCGGCCAGGCTGGCCGGCTGGTTGGCGACAATGCCGACCGGGCGTCCGCCAAGCCGCGCAAAGCCGACCACGATGTTCTTCGCATAGTGCTGGTGCACTTCCAGGAAGTAGCCCTCGTCTGCGATGGTGTGGATCAGGTCCAGCATGTCGTACGGCTGGTTGGGCGACACCGGCACCAGCGCGTCGAGGGCATCGTCTTCGCGATCGAGCGGGTCGCCGGTGGCGGTGCGCGGCGGATCGTCGAGGTTGTTGTCGGGCATGAACGACAACAGTTCGCGAATCAGCGCGATGCACTCTGCGTCGTCTTCGACGGCGAAGTGCGCGACGCCGCTCTTCTCGTTGTGTGTCATCGCGCCGCCAAGGTCTTCCTTGGTGACGTCCTCGTGCGTCACGGTCTTGATCACGTCGGGGCCGGTGACGAACATGTAGCTGGTCTGCTTCACCATCACGATGAAGTCGGTAATGGCCGGCGAGTAGACGGCGCCGCCGGCGCACGGCCCCATGATCGCGGAGATCTGCGGCACGACGCCCGAGGCCAGGGTATTGCGCAGGAAGATGTCGGAGTAGCCGCCGAGCGAGACCACCCCCTCCTGGATGCGCGCCCCTCCCGAGTCGTTCAGGCCGACAATCGGCGCGCCGTTGCGCACCGCCATGTCCATGACCTTGCAGATCTTGGCGGCGTTGGTTTCGGACAGCGAGCCGCCGAACACCGTGAAGTCCTGCGCGAACGCGTAGACCACGCGGCCGTGCACCCGGCCGTGCCCGCTGACCACGCCGTCACCCGGGATGATCTGTTCCTCCATCCCGAAGTCCTGGCAGCGATGGGTGACGAGCTTGTCGACTTCCTCGAAGGTGCCGGCGTCGAACAGTCGCGTCATCCGCTCGCGCGCGGTGAGCTTGCCCTGGGCGTGCTGCTTCTCGAGCCGCGCCGCGCCGCCGCCCAGCTCGGCGAGCCGCTCGCGCTCGGTGAGGCGATCGATGGGATTCATCCGGCGATGCAGGGGTTGGACAGCGTGCCGACGCCCTCGAGCGTGACCGTCATGCGGTCGCCGGGAGTGAGCGGGCCGACGCCGGACGGGGTGCCGGTCGTGATCACGTCGCCGGGGTTCAGGGTCATGAAGCGCGTCACGTGTTCGATCAGATACGGCACCGGGAAAATCAGCTCGCGCGTGTTGGAGTGGTGCCGGCGCTCGCCGTTGACCGATCCCTCAATGCCAAGCGCCGACGGATCGAGACCAACAGCGATGCACGGGCCGATCGGGCAGAAGGTATCGAAACCCTTGGCGCGCGAATACTGGACGTCCCTGGCCTGCAGCTCTCGCGCCGTCACGTCGTTGAGGCACGTCAGGCCCAGCACGTAGTCCATGGCATTCGCCGCCGTGACGCCGGACGCGCGCTTCCCGATGACGACGGCCATCTCGGCTTCGTGCTCGATGCGCCCGGCCCACGAGGGAATACGAATCGGATCGTCCGGGCCAATCACCGAGCTCTGCGGCTTGAGAAACACCAGCGGCTCGGCCGGCAGCTTCTTGTTCATCTCTGCGGCGTGGTCCTTGTAGTTCAACCCGATGCACACGACGATCGACGGCCGCACCGGCGCCATGCAGGCATGCGAGCCGGCGGGCACCGCCTCGCCGGCGCCGTACTGACCGAACACGTCGCCTGTCAGCCAGAACAGCTGCCCATCCCGCTCAACGGCGTACCGACCGTCACTGCCCTGCCTAAGCTTGTAGATGCGATCCATCTGCTCCCCGACTGCCTGCCCTACTGCCTGGCCGTTTCTTCCGCGCGATTCGACTGCGCGCTCACGTTCTGCGGCATCGCCGTGTCCACGGCCACCACAGCGTACACGTACCGCGTGCCGGGCTTGACGGTTTCGTCGCGATAGGAGGTGACGGTGATCGGCTCGGGCGTGATGGCCTGCAGCGCACCCAGTGTGCCAGCCTGCGCCTCGCCGCGCAACACGATGTAGCCGGCGAGGTCGGTCTCGCTGTTCGGATCCCAGATCAGGTTGATCACGCCCGGTCCGGCGATCGCCACCAGGTTCAGGGGCGCGGCCGGCGGGAAGGTGTCTTGCGGCGTGAGGCAGGTCTTCGGAGACGCCGGCCCAATCAGGGTGATGCCGGAGACGGCATCGACCGGCCGCACTTCAAAGCACCGTTCGACGCCAAACACGACGCCTTTGCTCACGAACTCGGGGGCGAGCAGCGGCGCCGGGTTGATGGGCGCCGGCAGCTTGATCGCGAAGGGATCCGGCGGCGGCCCGGCCTCGGCGAGGTCTTGCCGGAGCCCGCCTGACTCTGTTGGTGTGAATGCGGGCGACAGATCATAGATGTTGTAACGCGTGGCTTGCGTCTCGAACGTCAGGCCAAACCGTTTTGCGACGATTGGCGGCAACGCCGCCGGCACTGCCGGAGTCGTGTTGGTAGGCGTGACATTGGCGCCGGCCGGCACGGGCTTGCTGGTGGGCGCCAACTGCAACGACGCGGTGCGCGCGTCCGGCGGCGGCGTCCACGTCATGGTCAGTTCGCTCACAGTGTGCGCGACCACTGGCTGGCCTGGAGCCGAGCTTCCCGACTCGAGCGGCAACGACACCGGCGTTGAGGGCGTGCTCTCGCGGCCGCGGGGGCTGATACCGACCACGAAGTAGTGACGCCGCGGCAACTGGGCCGGGGGCGGGGCCACCAGCGGTCCGAACGGCGGGCCGTCTTCCGCGGCCACGACCATCGAAGGATCGGCGTCTTTGTCGACGGGCAGTTCCACCGGCACGTGTGCCGCCGCGGTCAGCGTTTCCTTGACTGCCACCGCCGCCCCCTGTTCCACGCCGGGCGGCACCGGCAGCGGCGGCGGGGCCGACCCATTGGCGGGCACCGGCGGCGGAAGCGCCATCCGCACCGGCAACGTCGCGATCAGCGTGGCGAATGCACGCTGCTTCTTGGTCCGGGGCACGCGTTCCGAGGTGACGGCGTACACCTCCAGCGCCGCGATGGAGGCCGGCTTCAGACCGTCGGCGTTGGTGTCCGGCGCGGTGAACGACACGTAGACATCGTCGCCAACGCGCTGCGGCGTCACCGCGGTCACGGCCGCCGGCACGCGCACCAGCGGCGCCAGCGGTGGCCCTTTCTTACCGCACGCCAGGGTGACGAGACACAGCACCACGACCGTGCCAGCCCTGCGCGAACGCTTCGCGCGACGGGCGCGTGACTCGATAGTCGCATGGATCATCAGAGGATGTAGCGCGACAGGTCTTCGTTCTTGACGATGTCCGCCAGCATGCGTCGCACGTACGGCCCGTCGATCGTCATGGACTTGTCGTCGAGATCCGGCGCCTCGAACGACACTTCGTCGAGCAGCCGCTCCATCACGGTATGCAGGCGGCGGGCGCCGATGTTCTCGGTGTGCTCGTTGACCAGCGCCGCGAACTCGGCGATGGTCGCCACGCCGTCATCGGTGAAGCGCAGGTCGACGCCCTCGGTCGCCATCAGCGCGATGTACTGCTTGATCAAGGCGCTGCGCGGCTCGGTGAGAATCCTCACGAACTCGGCCTGGCCGAGCGGCTCCAGCTCGACGCGAATCGGGAAACGCCCCTGCAGCTCGGGGATCAGGTCCGACGGCTTCGACACGTGGAACGCGCCGGCGGCGATGAACAGGATGTGATCGGTGCGCACCATGCCGTGCTTGGTGTTGACCGTGGTGCCTTCAACGATCGGCAGGATGTCGCGCTGCACGCCTTCGCGGCTGACTTCCGGGCCGTGGCTGCCCTCGCGACCGGCGATCTTGTCGATCTCGTCGACGAAGATGATGCCGGCCTGCTCGACGCGTTCGACCGCGTCCCCGGCCACGACGTCCATATCGATCAGTTTCTGCTGTTCTTCAGCGGCCAGCCGCTCGCGCGCTTCGGCCACGGTCACGCGGCGGCGCTTCGACCGGCCCTGGAACAGTCCGGGCATCATGTCGCGCAGGTTGACGCCGACTTCTTCCATCGACGACCCGGTGATCAACTCGATCGACGGGAACGATTTCTCCTGGACGTCGATCTCCACCGTCCGTTCGTCGAGCTTGCCGTCACGCAGCTGCTCGCGCATGCGCTGGCGGGTGCCGCCCATCTCGTCGCGAATGCGTCCGGGATCCTCGTCCGGCGCGGCCGGGCGCGGCGGCAACAGCAGGTCCAGCAGCCGCTCCTCGGTATTGAGCTCCGCCTTCGCGCGGACTTCTTCGATGCGCTCTTCGCGCACCATGTTGACGGCCAGCTCGACGAGATCCCGCACCATCGACTCCACGTCGCGGCCGACATAGCCCACCTCGGTGAACTTCGACGCTTCCACCTTGATGAACGGCGAGTGCGCCAGCTTCGCGAGGCGCCGCGCGATCTCCGTCTTGCCGACACCGGTGGGGCCGATCATCAGGATGTTCTTCGGCGCCACGTCTTCGGCGAGATCGGCCGGCAGCTGCTGGCGGCGCATGCGGTTGCGGAGGGCGATTGCCACGGCGCGCTTCGCTTTCGACTGCCCGACGACATATTTGTCGAGCTCCGAGACGATTTCTCTGGGTGTCAGCGAAGCCACGCGGGTCGCGGTGCGCTCGGGCAACGAGATGGACATTACAGTTCTTCGATCGTCAGGTGGCGGTTGGTGTAGATGCAAATCTCGGAGGCGATGGTCATGGCGTGCTGCGCGATCTCGCGCGGCGGCAGCGTGGTGTGGCGCGCCAGCGCTTGGGCCGCCGCCTGCGCGAAGGCGCCGCCGGAACCGATGCCGATAATGCCTTCGTCCGGCTCAATCAAATCGCCGGTGCCCGACAGCAGGAACATCGACTTCCGGTCGACGACGACCAGCATGGCCTCGAGGCGCCGCAGCGCGCGATCGGTGCGCCAGTCCTTGGCCAGCTCAACCGCCGAGCGCTCGAGGTTGCCGCGGTACTGCTCGAGCTTCGACTCGAACCTGGCAAAGAGGGCGAACGAGTCGGCTGCCGAACCCGCGAAACCCGCCAGGATCTGGTCGTTGTAAAGCCGCCGGATCTTGCGCGCCCCCTGCTTGACGACGGTAGCGCCCAGCGTCACCTGCCCGTCGCCGGCCAGCACGGCGTGGTCGTCCCGCCGTATCGCCAGGATGGTGGTCGCATGGAACGTCGACTCCATCACACTAGTCTATGCTCGCCGGAGGCGAACCGGCAGAAAACTGCACGCCCGGCCGAGCCGCCAGGGAGAAGCAGGCCGTGGCGCGCGCGATCGCCGCGACGTCAACATCATCAACATCGGCGGCGCCCGCAATCCGCGCTACTACCCTCCGGCATACTACGACCGCTGGGCGCGCAACTACTACCGCTGGAGTCCGATCCGCTATGCGCCGTGGGGATTGATTTACGGATCGATCGGCTTGTCGAGCTACGGCGTCTACGGCGGATGGGTGGACGACTTCGACGGCACGTTCCAGTCGTTACCCCTGGAGGCCGGCGGACACAAGATCGAGATCCACCTGCCCGGCTACGAGGATCTCGAACTCGACGTGCACGTGCAGCCGGGATGCACCATCACGCTGCACGAAGACCTCAGACCAAGACCCTGACGGGGAGAGAAGTGAGAAGTCAGAAGTGCTTCTCGCTTCTCGCTTCTCCCTTCTCTCTTCTCATCTCCGGCGCGCGAAGAAGTAATAGATTGGCAGCCCTAGTCCGATGACCAGCAAGCCCCACGCCGAGGGTCCGACGGCGCCGCCCTGCGTGAGCGGCTTGACCAGGTCGGTGTACAGCGCGTTGGCGAGAATCACCAAGCAGGCGACGGTGAAGATCGCCGGCGCGATCGGATAGCCAATCGCCTTGAACGGCCGCGGCGCGTTGGGCTCGCGCCGACGCAGGATGAACAGCGCAAACACCGCCACTCCCAGGAACAGCGTGATCGAGAAGCCGGTGTAGGTCAGCAACGCGTTGCCGCTGCCCGTCAGGATCAGCAGGCTGGTCCACACCGTCTGCGCAACGATGGCGAAGGCCGGCGTGCGGTAGGTCGGGTGGACTTTCGAAGCAGACTTGAAAAACACGCCGTCGCGGGCCATGGCGAAGTACACGCGCGGGCCGGCAAACGTCATCGCGCTGTTCCCCGCCAGCAGGCTCACGATCCCCACCAGGCCCATCACGTGGCCCGCGCCGGAGCCAAGCAGCTTGTCGGCGACGACGTCGAGCACGCTGCCCTGCAACGCCGCCAGCTCGCCAACCGAGAACACATACAGGTAGAGGACGTTGACGCCAAAATAGACGGCGATCACCGCGATCGTGCCGATCGCCAGCGAACGCGGCAGGTTGCGGCCCGGATCGCGAATCTCTTCGGCGACATACGCCGACGCGTTCCACCCCGAATACGCGAGCATCACCGGGATGAATGCGAACAGCCAATTGCCCGTGGTCACGCTGCCGCTCGCCGTCGAGATGTTTTCGAACGATCCGGTGCCGAAGGCGATGCCGGCGGCGATGAACAACAGGAATGCGCCCACCTTCAACGCGGCGAGCACGTTCATCATCACGCGGCCCGGGCCGACGCCGCGCAGGTGCACGATGGCGAGCAGCCACACCGACGCGAGCGCGACCAGCGTGTGCGTGGAGACGGTGATCGGCACGAACGGCAGCGGGATGGTGAAGATCGGCGTCTGGTTGTCAGCGCCGGCCACGAACCGCGCGAGATAGATCGGAATGAAGAACGCGTTGGCCGCCATCGCGCCGGCGAAGCCGGCGACAAACGACGTCCAGCCGGTCAGGAACGCTGCCACGCGGCCATACGCGGCGTCCAGATACACGTATTCGCCGCCGGCTTTCGGCCGCAGCGCCGCCAGTTCCGCATAGGCCATGGCGCCGGCAAACGCCAGCGCGCCGCCCGCGATCCACAACCCGAGGTACAGCCAGGGATTGGGCACCAGCCCGGCCATCAAGGGTGGCGCAAACAGGATCGTGCCGCCGATGACGTTGGAAACGATGATCGCCGCGCCATCGAGCGGACCGAGGCGGCGGTCGAGAGTGGACGAAGCGGGGTTCGACATCGAGCCCGAATTATATCGGTGCCTGGGCGCTTTGCGGGGTCTAAGGTGTCGGCGGTTCGGTGCGGCGCGTGATCAGCTGACGCTGAATCGGATATTCGGCCAGCTTGGCCCAGACCTTGGACCCGCGCTTCAGGTAGATTTCCACCTTGGCGTCGACGAACTGGCTGTGCTGAAGCATTTGCATGCGCGCCTGCTCACCGGTGTAGCCGAGCGTCGAGCGCATCACCAGCGGCTTGGTCTCGGCGCCTGGGGCCAGCTCGGGCTCGCGGGGAATGGCCCACCCGAAATGCTCGCCCCACATTTGCTGTTCGCCAACCCGCCGGAAGATGGCGTTGATTTGGATGGATCGAATCGGCCGGTCGCTCTTGTTCCGCAGCTTCATCGAGACGCTGGGCACCAGCTTGTTTTTCCCGCCCTCGATGAGCCCGTCGTCGTACCACCCGGTGACGACATCAAGGGGCTCGATCGCCGCGACGGCGTCGGTGGACGCGCCGCAGCTGATCGACACGAACGAGGCCAGGAGCAGGACGGCAATTCGAGGGGCCATAGGTGAATTGTAAGACACCACAATCCCTCCGGTGTTCCCCGCTCGTCCTGGTGGCCCGGAGGCCCGATCAGAACTGGCTCACCTGCACGCGCTGGCGAACCTCGTCACGATCAATCTTGCCGGAACGATACAGCTGCAGGTCGCTTCCCTTGATCCGGTAGATCATCGTGACCACTTCCTCCAGCGGATCCTGGGGCGCCAGCGAATCACGACCCTCGTCGTCGCGCGCGGCAACCGTCAGCCACTGGTCGGGCCCAATCACCATCGGCGTGCTGAAGTCGATCATCGCGTTGACGAGCGCGCTGGTGACCGCCTCGGTGTACGCACGATTTGGATCGTGCGCCCACAGGGCGTCCGCCGGCCGGACCGTCGTCGGTTCCGGCGCCAGACCGGCCGCCGTTGCCGCGCCGACGGCAGGCACCGACGGCCGTTCCGCAAGCACCACTCCTGGGGCGACGGTGCCCCCCATGCGAGGAAGCGCGGCGGCGTTCTGCCGTTCGAGCCGCCGCAGCGCCTTCTCCACCGAGGCGCGGGTGCCCGGGTCAATGACCCCTTGCATCGTCCTTCGCAGTTCGGCGATCAGCGCTTCGTTGGCGCTGTTGTCTTGCTCCATCATCATGCGCAGACTCCACACCATGCTCTGACGCATCATCGGCACGCGGACGTCGAAGAACACGCCGTAGCCGTCGAGATGCACGCCGCGTGCCCGCGCTTCACCTTCGAGCATGAACACGCCCGGCATGACGGCGAGAATCTCGCGATTCAGCTGCTTCGCACCGTAATCCACCGCCCGCGCGAGCGCGCCTTCCATCACGTAGATGTGATGCCGCAGGTCGCCGGCGCTGCTCGGCTTCGGAGCCGGCGGGGCTGGTTCCGCAGGCAGCGGGGCGGGCGCCGTGATCTGCTGTTCGGAAGAGTTCGGCGCATCGTGCGCCATCGACGGCGCGGCGAATGCGAACACAACGACACATGTCGAAATCAGGTTCTTCATGGCTTTATTGAGGAGTCGAGGACACCCGGATCACGTTGTTGATCATCTGGCTCTGCCGCATGAGCCGTTCGTCGTACGCCCCAGCGAACGAATTGACGACGCGCTTGACGTTCATCAGGTCGGCGCGCCGCTGCAGGTTGAGGTCGCGCGTCAGCTCCACGAAGCGCGCGGCCAGCTGCCGCTGGTTGCGCTGTTCCGCTTCAGCCAGCAACTGCTGGACGCGGCGAACGGTCGCCTCGTCTGCCGTGCCGCGCGGCGCGGTGCCGGTGGTCTCGGCATTGACCGACCGAATCTCGGTGCGCAGCTGCTGTTCGAGCGACACGAGCGCCCGTTCGACTCGCTGTTCGACGGCTGCGCCGTCGAACGGCTCGCTCAGGGCGGCGGCCACCGGCTGCTGGCTCATCCATCCGGTCCTCACCGACAGACCGTTCGGGCCCGAGGTGACCTGCAGGTTGGCAATCGACAGGCCGGCGGCCACCACCAGCACCGCGGCGGCGGCCTGTGCCCATGCGGGCACGTCCTTCCACCAGCGCGCGGGACGCAGCACGTTGGACGGCGGCAGCTCCGACTTCTTCACGATCTGGAAGTCGAGCTCCACGTCCGGCGGCGCCCAGAGGCCGAGCCCCGATCGCGTCTCGCCAAGCGCCGTCACCTCCGAGGCGCAGGCCGCGCACTGCGCCAGGTGATCGTCGACGGCCTGTCGCGTGGCGGCATCGATCTCGCCGTACAGGTAGGCGACCAACGTCGCCTTGTCGTCACAAGTGAACTTGATGCTCATGGTCCTTTGCCACTCTCGAACTTCGTCATGCCCTGGCTTTCCAGGTGGCGCCTCAATACCGTCAGGCCCTGGTACAAACGCGTCTTCACGGTGCTCAGCGGGCACCCCTGCAGATCCGCAATCTCCTGGAACGTCAGGCCGTGGTACTCCTTCAACACAATTGCCGTGCGTTGCTCCTCAGGCAGCTTCTTCATGCCCTCCGCCACGATCCGGCTCATTTCCTGGCGCGCGACGAGGTCTTCAATCGACTCGGCAGGACCCTGCTCCGAGGCAAGCTCGACCACGTCGATGCCTTCGGGCATTTCCACTAACGGGGTCCGCTTCTTCCGTCGAATCCAATCCCTGCAGAGGTTCAGGGCGATTCGATAGAGCCAGGATGAGAACTTCGCCTGGCCCTTGAACCCCGGAAGCGCCCGGAAGGCCCGGAGAAACGTTTGCTGTACAACGTCGCGCGCGTCCTCATCACGGCCAATGACGCGGTACGCCAAGGCATAGATCGGCCGCTCCCAGCGCAACACGAGCTGGTTGAAGCTCTCCACGTCGCCAGCCATGGACTTGACGACGAGCTCCTCGTCGGTCGCTACCATCCGGATGTTTGCGAAACGTTCTCGCTATTCCCTAAGACTCCGGCCCCCGCCCGATAGTCGGCCCACCCGCCGTGGCGGGTCAAGAAAAAGTAACCCTGTCGAACCGCAGCCAGTGAAACCAGGGCGAAGGTGCGACAGCTGGAGTAAGATACCGAGCTCAGAGACCTGGTGGGCGTGAATTTTCCAAACGACGAAGTCTTCCTGACGACAGAAGAAATCTTGGACTACCTCCAAGTCAACCTTCGGACGGTGTACCGGCTGATCAAGGCCGGGAAGATCCCCGCCGTTCGGGTGGGCCGCCAATGGCGGTTTCGCAAACGTGAGATTGATGCATGGCTTGACACACAACGGCCACGTGCCAATCGCGGCAGCACCGCGTCGGCCGTCGCCGACCCGCCACAGGCCCGCGAGGGGAGAAGCCGGGTGTTGGTCGTAGACGATGAATCGAGCATCCGCGAGCTGCTGCAGAAGACCTTGGCCCTTGCGGAGTACGACGTCGATACCGCACCGGACGGTCGCGCGGCCCTCGAGCGCCTGCGCCTCGGCAACTACGACCTGCTGATCGCGGACCTGAAAATGCCGGGCATGGACGACTTGACGCTGATTCGCGAAGCGAAGCGCTTGCAGCCGGAACTGCCGGTGATCATCATCACGGGCTTCTCCACCGAATCGAGCGCCATCGAAGCCGTGAACCTCGGCGTCGCCGGTTACCTCACCAAGCCGTTCCGCGTACCGCAGGTCCTGGCGGCCGCCGCGCGCGCGCTTGGAGAATGAAGGGCCGAGGGGCTTAGGGGGTAGGGGCCTCGGGGCTTAAGGACAGCGTTCTCCCCCTAGGCGCCCCTAAGCCCAAGCCCTAAGCCCCTAAGCCCTCTTGTTACAGCTCCAAGACGTCACAAAAGCCTTCGGCGAGAAGACGCTGCTGGAACATGTCACCTGGCAGGTCGGCGATCGCGACCGCGTCGGCCTGTGCGGACCCAACGGCGCCGGCAAGACCACGCTGCTGAAGATGCTCGCCGGGCTCGACGAGCCGGACTCCGGCGTCATCCAGAAACCCAATGCGCTGACGCTCGGCTACCTTCCGCAGGATGGCCTGTCGCACCGCGGCCGCAGCGTCCGTGACGAAGCCAGCCAGGCGCTGAAGCCGCTGCTCGACTTGAAGGCGGAGATGCACGAGCTCGAGGCCCGGCTCGGCGACGCGGCGCTGAACGAGGCGGAACACGACGTCGTGCTGGCGCGCTACAGCGACGTCCAGGATCGCTTCAGGCTGTCGGACGGCTACCAGATCGAACTGAAGGTGGCGACCGTGCTGCGGGGGCTGGGCTTCGAGCCCGAGGCGCAGGAACAGCTCACCGATCACCTGTCGGGCGGATGGCAGATGCGGCTCGCGCTGGCCAAGCTGCTGCTCAGCGAGCCGGACCTGCTGCTGCTCGACGAGCCGACCAACCATCTCGATCTGGAGGCGCGCAACTGGCTCGAGGAATACCTGGTCGCCTATCCCCACGCGGTGATCCTGGTGTCGCACGATCGATACTTCCTGGACGCGGTGGTGACGCACATTGCGGATCTGACGCTCCGCACGATCACCGAATACCACACCAACTACAGCAACTACCTCGAGCAGCGCGAGGCGGCGCTCGAGCGCCTGCAGGAAGCCAAGCGCCGCCAGGACGAGGAAATCCAGCGCGTCGAGGAGTTCATCAACCGCTTCCGCTACCAGGCGACCAAGGCGGCGCAGGTCCAGAGCCGCATCAAGATGCTCGACAAAGTCGAGCGGCTCGAGGTGCCCCCGGAGCGGAAGAAGATCCGCTTCAACTTTCCAGCGGCCACCAAGAGCGGCCGCCTGGTGCTCGAGCTGAAGGACGTGCGCAAGGCCTACGGGGACAACATCGTCCTCGATCGGGTGAACCTGCACATCGAGCGCGGCGATCGCATCGCGCTGGTCGGCCACAACGGCGCCGGCAAATCGACATTGATGCGCATCCTGTCGGGCGACGAGCCACCCGGCAGCGGCACCCGCACCGCAGGCCACCAGGTCGTGATGCAGTACTTCGCGCAAGACGAGGCCACGCGGCTCGAGCCGGCCAAGACGGTCTACGAAACCATGTCCGCGGATTCGCCGCACACCATGGTGCCGGCAATCCGCAACATCCTCGGCGGCTTCCTGTTTTCGGGCGACGACATCTACAAGAAGGCCGGCGTGCTGTCGGGCGGCGAGCGCACGCGACTCGCGGTGGCGCGCATGCTGCTGCGACCCTCGAACACGCTGCTCCTCGACGAACCGACCAACCACCTCGATATCGATTCCAAGGAAGTGCTGCTCGACGCGCTGGTCGAGTACGGCGGCACGCTGATCTTCGTGTCGCACGATCGCTACTTTGTCGAGAAGCTCGCGACCAAGGTCATCGACGTGGGCGAAGGCAAGGCGACGCTCTACCCCGGCACCTACGAAGCGTTCCTCTGGAGCAAGCAGGCCAAGGACACTCCCAGTCGCAAGCCCGAAGCCCGCAGCCCGAAGCCCGTCGCCGCCAAACCGGCAGCGACGTCTGAGCAGACCTACGAAGACCGCAAGCGTGAGCAGGCCGAGAGGAAGAAGCGTGAACGGGCTTACAAGGCGCTCAAAGACCGTATCGCCGAGCTCGAGGCGCGGGTCGCCGAGCGGGAGAAACACATCAAGGACGTCGAGCAGCAGATGTCCGCGCCCGACTTCTATTCCGACCACGAAATGTCCAAGCCCGTGCTCGCCCGGCACCAGTCGCTCATGTGGGAAGTCGGTGAGCTCCTGGGCCAGTGGGAAATGCTGCAAAGCGAACTGGAGCGATTCGCCGATCTACGAAATTCGTGAATCGATTACTGTTTCGTTATCGAGTTCCACATCAGGGCATAATACAAATTATGTAATCGCAACGGCTTAGAGCGTTCAGTCGTTGCGGCCCAGCGGGGCACGGCCTTTGCTCAACCCGGCTCGGCCACACGGTAATGCCCAAACCTGCCGAGACATCCTCCCGCCTCGCGGACAAGTTCTTCCGCCACATGGTGGGCAACATGCGCAACGGCGTGCTGGCAATCGACCGCCAGGGCGGCGTCGTGCTGGTCAACGACGAGGCCCGCCGGCTCTTCCGCCTGGCGGCAGGCGACGCGGCCGGCGCCGGCTACGCCGATCTCCTGCACGAACATCCCGACATCGTTCGCGTGCTGGGCGGCGCCTTCGAGCTGCAGTCGCTGCCCAATCGCGCCGAACTCAGGCTCAAGTCCACCGGCACGGTGATCGGCTACACGTTGTCGCTGGTGCGCGACGATCACGGCGAGCCGATGGGCGCCGCCCTGTTCTTCAAAGATCTGACCCACGTCGAGCAGATCGAGGAGCGCGAGCGGCTCCGCGATCGCCTGGCGGCCGTCGGCGAGATGGCGGCGGTGATGGCGCACGAGATCAAGAACCCGCTGGCGGGCATCGAGGTGCTCGCCGGCCTGCTGCGCCGCAAGGCGCCGGACCACCCCGACGTGCAGGCGCTGGTCGGCGACATCATCAACGAAGCCAAGATGGCCAACGCGATCGTGCAGGAAGTGCTGGCGTTCGTGCGCCCGGTGCGCCTGCAGGTGGATCGCACGTCGGTGGCCGACGCGGTGTCGAACGCGGTGGCGCTGGCCGACGGCAAGGCCACGCGCGGCGCCATCGTCGTCGACTTGAGCATACCGGCGGATCTGCCGCTGCTCGGTGCCGACCAGCACCAGCTGACGCAGGTCTTCTGCAATCTGCTGATCAACGCCTACGAGGCGCTCGACGGTCACGGCCGGATCGAGATCACGGCGCGCATGGCGCGCGGCGCCGACGACGGCGCGCTACTGCCCGACGGCCACGCGGCGGTACCGACCGTGCTGGTCGACGTCATCGACGACGGGCCGGGGATGCCGGACGATGTGGCGGAGAAGATCTTCAATCCGTTTTTTACCACCAAGGCCCAGGGCTCGGGCCTGGGGCTGGCCATCGTCCGCAAGATCATCGACGCGCACGACGGCCGCATCGACATGACGACGGCCGACGGGCGCGGCACCCGGTTCCGCCTGACGCTGCCGGTGGGAACTAGGGACTAAGCAACGAGGAATGAGGAATGAGAGGCTTGGCATGGCACGCATTCTCGTAGCAGACGATCACGATGCCCTCCGGCGCGGCCTGGCGCTGTCGCTCACCACCGCCGGGCACGACGTGGACGAGGCCGGCAACGGCAACGCCGCGCTGGAGCGGCTGCACGAGGGCTATTACGACGTCGTGGTCAGCGACCTGAAGATGGGCGGTTCGGACGGCCTCGACGTCCTGCGTACCACCAAGAGCCTGCACCCGACGGCGTCCGTGATCCTGATGACGGCGTTCGGCTCGGTGACCACCGCCGTCGAGGCGATGAAGCACGGCGCCTTCGACTACGTGCAGAAGCCGTTCGAACTCGAGGAGATGGAGGTCAAGGTCGAGAAGGCGCTGGAGCTGAAGCGCCTGCGCAACGAGCTCGACTACCTGCGCAACGAGCGGCAGGAACACTACGACTTCGATCGCATTGTCGGCGGCAGCGAATCGCTGCAGCGCGTGCTCGGCGTCGTGCGCAAAGTGGCCAAGAGCAACTCGACGGTCCTGATCAGGGGCGAAACCGGCACCGGCAAGGAATTGATTGCCGGCGCGATTCACCACAACTCGCTGCGCTCGGCGCGCAACTTCGTGAAGGTCAACTGCGCGGCGCTGCAGGAGAACCTGCTCGAATCCGAACTGTTCGGCCACGAAAAGGGCGCCTTCACCGGGGCGGACCGCCAGCGCATCGGCCGTTTCGAGCAGGCCGACGGCGGCACGCTGTTCCTCGACGAGATCGGCGACATGAGCGCCAGCACCCAGGCCAAGATTCTCCGCGTGCTGCAGGAACACGAATTCGAGCGTCTGGGCGGCACGCGGACGATTCGCGTCGACGTGCGGCTGATCGCCGCCACCAACCGCGACCTGTCGGCGATGGTGCAGACCGGCCAGTTCCGCGAAGACCTGTATTACCGCCTCAACGTCGTGTCGGTCGAAACGCCGCCGCTGCGCGAGCGCAAGGACGACATCCTGCCGCTGGCCATGCACTTCTGCCGCCGCTTTGGCAGCGAGCTGAAGAAGCGTCTCGACGGCCTGGACCACGACGCGCAGAAGCTGCTGGTCCGCTACAACTGGCCCGGCAACATCCGCGAGCTGGAGAATGCCATCGAGCGCGCCGCGCTGCTGGCCGAAGGCGCACTGATTGCGCCGGGCGATCTGCGCCTCGGCGACTTTGCGCCGGCCGGCAGCGGGTCCCGGGATGCGCAGAGCGTCGTGAAGATCCCGCCGACCGGCATCGCCCTCGAAGACATCGAGCGCCAGGCGATCACGGAAGCGCTCAAGATGGCCAACTGGGTGCAGAAGGACGCGGCCGAGCTGCTGCACATCAGCCCGCGCGTGATGAACTACAAGATCAAGACGTTGCACATCGACCTGCCCCGAAGGCGAGCGCTGGCCACGGCCTAGTCCCGGCACTCGCCTGCCATATGATTGGCGCCATGAGCCCTGTCGCACGGCGCGAGTTTCTTTGTGCGGGAGGCGGAAGCGGTGGTGCTCAAGGCACCGGTCTTCATGTTCCTGGTCTCCCGAATGGGTTCCAGCGCATACCTCGAGGCGTTGGTCAGTGGCCAGTCGTCGTTCTTATTCGCCTTCGACGCGCCCTTTCTATTGGTGTTGGCGAGCCATGGCGTGGCTACGCTAGCGTCCGCGCCGTGGGCGCTCTGGGCCGCCGGGTTGCTCGAAGCCGTCGGCGGCGCCGTCAGCAGCTGCCTGGTAGTCACGGCGCCCCCCGTCCGCGACTACAAGCCGCGGCGCTCGTGGCCGACTCGAAACTCCCAATGGCGGTCTACCGGGCGGATGGCCGCTCGGGCGAGATTCCAAAGGTCACCGACGAGGTGACCGGTCCTGACGGGCTCTGCTTCTTGCCCGACTACAGGACGCGCTACCTGGCCGACACAGCCAGCAGGCGCGCCATCAAGGCGTTCGACGTCACCGGCACCACACTGCGCAACGCGCGCACACTGGCGACACTCACCATTGCTGGCACCAATGCGCCGAGTGGGGCCGACGGCATCCGCTGTGACGTCGAGGGCAACATCTGGGCGGGCGCGCGCCTGGCGTGCAGGTCATCGCCCCCGACGGCGCGACGATCGGCATGATCCGGCTGCCGGAAACCTGCGCCAGCGTGTGCTTCGGCGGCAGCAGGCGCAACCGCCTGTTCATGACGGCCAGTCAATCGCTCCACGCCGTCTACGTGAACACGTCCGGGGCCCGTATCGCGTAGTGCGCGGTGGTGAATCGAAGCGGCGACGGACGTGGTCCAATAGCGATAATGGACGCATTGGAGTACGAGCGCTTCGCCGACATCTACAGCATCTGGACGGCCACTGCCGGCTCCACCCACACCAACCTTCCCTTCTACGTGCAGGCGTACCTCGCGGCCGAGGGTTCGGTGGTGGAACTCGGCGTGGGCGACGGGCGGATTGCGGTGGAGGCGGCGGTGCGGGGCCGCCACGTCGTCGGCGTGGATCTGTCGCCGGCGATGCTCGCTCTGTGCCAGGCGCGCGCGGCCGAGGCCGGTGTGGCCAACCGCCTCACCCTTCTGCAGGGCGACTTCCGCAGCTTCGTGCTGCCAGAACCGGCCGCGCTCATTGCGCTGCCCTACCACAGCATCGGTCACCTCACCTCACTCGACGCCAAGCGCGATGCCCTGCGCCACATCCACACGCAGCTGCGGCCGGGCGGGCGCTTCATCTTCGACGACTTCCTCATGACACCCGGGCGGCTCGACGAGATGCGACGTGTGCAGCTGCGTGCGGAGTACGACACGCCGGATGGACATCACGCGCTGCTCTGGGTCACGTCCCTCATCGACGCACACGCGCAGACGATGCGCGTCGTCACCTGGGAAGACCTGCTCGACGACGACGGCGTGATGATGCGCCGCCGCTATCGCCCGCTGTCACTGAGCTGGATGTCACCCGCGCAGGCGGCCGCCCTGCTCGCCGACACCGGCTTCAAGGCGGAAGGCTGCCTCGGTGCCTTCGACGGCACACCGTTTCTCGCCGCCACGGCCGAGGAACAGATCTGGATCGCACGGAAGGACTCGGCCACATGACGGGCACGACCGGACTGAAGAACCTGCGAGTCGACTGCATCATCGGCATCTATCCGCACGAGCGTGTTGCCGCGCAGACCGTGTATCTGGACATCGAGCTCGACTACGACTTCGACCCACCTGCTGGCTCCGACGCAATTGCGGATGCGGTGGACTACGACGGCATTGCCGCGGGTGTCACCCGCCTGTTGCAGGATTCGCGGTTCCAGCTGATCGAGACGATGGCTGAGCGCACCGCGGGGCAACTACTCGCGGAGGTGCCGGTGGCGACGGCCGTACGGATCGAAGTGCGGAAACCCGCCGCCGTCCCGGCCGCCGACTGTTCGTTCGTACGCGTGGAGCGCCGCCGATGAGTGCCGCCAGCACTCGTCCCGTCGCGGTGGTCACTGGCGGGGCCAGGCGGCTCGGCCGGCATCTCTGCCTGTCACTGGCCGCACGCGGTTACGACGTCGTCGTCTTCTACCGGTCGTCGGACGACGAGGCCCGCACGCTCGAACAGGCCATCGCCGCCACCGGTTGCCGCGCCCGCGCACGAAAGGTTGACGTGGCCGACAAACACGCAGTGGCTTCCGCCTTTGCCGACATCGGCAACGCCGAAGGCCGCGTGGATCTGCTCGTGAACAACGTCGGCAACTACAACCCGCAACCGCTGACGGCTCTCGATCCCGACGGGTGGGACGACACCATCGCCGCGAATCTCTCGGGCGCCTACTACTGCTGCTACGGCGCGCTCAAGCTGATGCCGGCCCGCGGCCACATCATCAACATCGGCATGGCAGGGCTCGAAGGCATTCGCGCCAACACTCGCGGCACCGACTACTACGTGAGCAAGACCGGCCTGCTCGTGCTCACCCGTGCGCTTGCCGCCGCGTACGCGCCGCAGCAGATCCGCGTGAACATGGTGTCGCCCGGGCAGCTCGAGAACTCGGTGGATCTGCCGGCGCCCGACGAAATCAGCCGGTGGGTGCCTCTTGGCCGCTCGGGCACACTCGACGACATCGGCCAGGCCGTTCACTACCTGCTCGACGCCAACTACGTCACCGGCCAGAACATCGACGTCGCGGGCGGCTACCGGCTCTGATGCAGAAGGCGTCCGCGCTCGTGCCGCTCTGGAACCGGGCAGCGGAATGGCAGCGCCGCCTGGCGATGATCAACGAGGCACGCGCCTTCCTTCATCTCTCGACGTTCTATATCGAACACGATGCCTACGGCACTGAGATCCTCGCCGCGCTGCAGCGGGCGCAGCGCCGCGGCGTCGCCGTGTCGCTGCTAGTCGATGCGTTCGGCCAGCGCCTAGGTGGCGTGCTGATGTCTCCGGCTCAGCGAGCTGCCGCCAACCGCGAGCTCACTGACCTGCGCGCCGAGGGCGCCACAGTCACTGTCTACGCGCCGGCGCACCAGGTGCAGCGGCTCCTCGGCGGCGGCCAGCACGTGAAGATCCAGGTGTCCGAAGCCGGTGAAGCCATCGTTGGCAGCAGCAACCTGACCAAGACGTCCTTCGAGCAGTGGAACGAATACGCCGTGGCGGTACGCGGGCCGATCGTGGCCACGCTGCTCGAGAGCCTGCGTGACTTCGGCGGCACGGTGCCGCACGCGCATCTGGCGACCCTGGCGGACGTGGCGCGTGCCGACCCGGCACCGGCGGACCTCGCACTCGACTACTGGTACTGCAACCCGAATCTGACACAGGATTGGATGGGGCCCTTCGGCTGGTGCGGCGACAACGCCGTCACGACGCGGATGATCGCGATGCTCGATGGTGCCCAGACCTCGGCCCGCATCACGAGCTTCTACTTCAAGCCCGTCGCTCCGCTCCTCGACGCCGTGCTGCGCGCGGCCAGTCGCGGCGTGCTCGTCGAGGTGTTCCACTCGCACCGGGATGCCCTGCCGGCCACGGACCTGGCGTGGATCGCGGCCGCCGCCAGTTACCCTCGGCTGCTCGAGGCCGGCGTGCGGATCTACGAACACCGGCGCGGCGAGCACTCGAAGATCGTGCTCATCGACGACGCGTGGGCGGCCTTCGGCAGCTACAACTTCGAAGACGCGGCGCACGACCGGCTGGGCGAATTGATGCTCGAGAGCCGCGACCCGCGGGCAGTGGCGCCGCTCCGGGCCATCTTCGACGAGCTCTGCCGCGATTCCCACAACGTGCTCGTGACACGCGAGTCGTTTCGCGAGCTCCCGCCGCGCGTGGCGGCGCGTGTGGCACAATACGGCCGCTTCAAGTGGTGGATGTGATGCACTTCACCGAGATCGAACACAAGTTCGTGCTCGACGGCAGCTTCGACATGGCCACCTTCCGGCAGACGCTCGCGCGATTGGGACCGGTGCGCACGGCCGTGCTGCAGGTGCGCGATCGCTACTGCCTGACAGCCGACGGGCAGGCGCAGCACTACATCCTGCGGCACCGCTTCGATCGCGAACTGCATCAGCTCACGATCAAGGCGCTCGCCTCAGACCCCGAGGTACGCGACGAGATCAACCTGGACCTCGGGCACCACAAGGGCGACCAGGCCGCCCAGGTGGACGCCTTCACGGCGCGAATGGGCGTCGTCTGGCGCGGCGAGCTGCTGAAGGCGCTCGAAGTCTGGTACTTCGCCGACTGCGAGGTCGTGTACTACGAGGCCACGGGCGGCGGCCGCACGGTGCGCTGTGTCGAGTTCGAGGCTGTAGGGCAGGCGTCGGAGCCGGATGCGCTCGCCGTCATCGCGCGCTACGAACAGGCGACCGGGTTAGATCCGGCGACGCGCTCGCGGCAATCACTCGTGGACCTGCTGTTCCCCGGCGTGCTCCCACTCCGCTAGTCCTCTCCGGTCGATCCACTGAAGCGCTACCCAAGCACGCTAATACGCCATCGCGTAGCAATCCCGCCGCGGGTCGGCGCCGGCGATCCGATTGCCGCTCGCCGGGTCGATCATCACCGCGGTCGCACAGCCCGATACGCCGAACTGACGGAGCCGGCTGACATCGTGGCCGCGCGCCTTCAGCTCGTTGTAGACCGCATCGGGAATCGCGGCCTCGACGTTCAACTGATTGAAGCCGGCATCGTGCGGCCAGAACGAGCCGTAGAAATGCATGGTCTGCACGCGCGGGCGCTCGAACGCGGCATGCAGGTTGGGATACCAGTCGTTCCAGAAGTCGACGATGCTGAGCAGCGCCTGCAGGATGGTTTGATCCTGGTTGTCGCCGCCGGGCGTGCCGATGCCCATCAGCGGCGTATCGCCCTTGAACACCATGCTCGGCGTCAGGGTGTAGCGCGGCCGGGCGCGTGGACGGAGCTGGTTGGCGCGGGTCTTGTCGAGCCAGAACTGCTCGCCGCGCACGCTCATGCCGATGCCGGTGTCGCCGAGAATCACCGCGCCGGGCACCCACCCGCCGCTGGGCGTGACGTCGAAAATGTTGCCGTCCTTGTCAATGACGGCCATGTGCGTGGTGTCCTTCACGACCTCCGGCGCATTGAGCTCGTCGCCGCTCTGCGTGCGCGGCGTCGCGCCGTTGGTCACGTTGGCCTTCCAGAACGGCCACTCCTTCACCTTCGAATCGAACTTGGTCGGGTCTCCGGCGATGAACGACGTCGACGCGCGCTTGGGGTCGATCAGGGCGGCGCGCTCTTTCGCATAGGCCTTCGAGAGCAGCCCTTCAGCCGGCACCTGCACAAACGCCGGGTCGGCATAGAACGAATCGCGATCGGCGTAGGCCAGCTTCAGTGCCTCGGTGACGGTGTGCAGGTAGTCCGCGCTCGCATAGCCCATGGCGTGCAGGTCGAAGTTCTCGAGGATGTTCAGCGCCTGCAAGAGCACCGGGCCCTGGCTGCCGAACCCATGCTTGTAGACGGTGTAGCCCCGATAGGTGACCTGGGCGGGCTCCTCGATGCGCGCGAAGTAGTCGGCGAAGTCGCTCGTGGCGAACGGCGCGTGGTGCTTTTGCAGGAACGCCACCATCTCGTTGGCGATGTCGCCTTTGTAAAAGCGATCCCGCGCCGCGACGATCCCGGCCGCGCGGCTTCGTCGCTTCGCCGAGCGTTCGGCCTCCACCATCCGCTTCAGCGTGCGGGCGAGCGACGGGAGCTTGATGGTTTCGCCGGGCTGGTAGTGCGAGCCGTCCGGCTTCAACCAGTACTTCTGGTTGTCAGGCCAGGCCTCGAAGAACTTCAGTTGGCGGCGGATCGCCTGCGCAGTGCTGTTGCGCATGGGGAAGCCGTGCTCGGCGTAGGCGATGCCCGGCGCGGCGACCTCTTCGAAGCTCATCGTGCCCCACTTCTCGAGGACGGTGAGCGCGGCGTGCAGCGCACCGGGCACGACGGCGGGATCGAGCCCGGCGCCGTCGAGCGTCTTGTGGCGCGACAAGTACCAGTCCACGTCCACGGCCTTCGGCGCCCAGCCCTGGCCGACAATCGATGTGACCTTGTTCTCGGTCTTCGGATAGACCAGGACGAGCGCCTCGCCGCCGAGGCTGTAGAGATCCTGCTCGAGCACGCCGCCGGCGATCAACGACGCCACGCCGGCATCGAACGCGTTGCCGCCCTTCAACAAGATACCGAACGCCGCGGCCGTGGTGAGCGGATGACCGGTGGAAACGCCGCCGGTGGGACCGGCCACGGCGGGCCGTAACGCCGAACCCGCCGGCTGCCGATCCTGAACGGGAACCTGCGCGGTCAGAGGAACCGCAAGCAGCAATGCAACGAGTAGCACGACTCTCACGGTCCCTCCTGACGGCCCGATGGCCTGACGGCCCGGCTGCCTGACAGCCTGACTGCCTGTCTTACTTCTCGATCGTCGCCTTCTTGATCACGGTCAGCTTTGGATAATCGCGCTGCAGGTAGGCATTGCCTTCCGCCGTGATCAACCCCTGGTCCGGCACGTTGTTGCGGCCGTAGCTCTCGAACTTGTCGACCGCTTCCATGCCGGAGGTCACCTGTCCGAACGGCGAGAACCCCTGGCCGTCGAGGTTGCCGTTGTCGCCGTAGTTGATGAAGATCTGCGTCGAGCGCGAGTTCGGCGCGCCGGTCTTCGCGAACGTCACGAAGCCGCGCTTGTTGCTCTGCTTGACCGGATCATCGGGAATGTTGTTCCGGCCCCAGAGGCGCTGAATCGCGGGGTCACCGTGCATGCCCCCCTGTGCCATGAAGCCGTGCAGCACGCGGAAGAAGCGGACGTCATCGTAGAAGCCGTTCTTGACCAGGTTGTAGAAGCGATCGGCGCCGTTCGGCGACCAGTCGCGCGTCACTTGGATCACCACCGGTCCGGCAGTGGTGTCGAGGCGCACTTTGTAGGTGGCGGGGGCCTTCTCGTTCAATGACGCTGGATTCTTCAGGGATGGTGTTTGGGCGGCTGCCGGAGCCGCAAGCGCCGCAGCCAATACTAGAGCTGTCAATACACGAGTCATCGAAAATCTCCTTCAGCCTGCCTATTATCGCTACGAGCTGTGACGGATGAAAGTAATTTACCGGACCGCCGTGCTTCAGGGCGTCCGCACCGTGACGGTCAGGCCAATGCGATCGAGCTGGCGGCCCGAAAAGGCGACCGGACCCGCCACCGGCCAGCTGCCGCTGACCCACGGGAACGGATTGGACACGTCGACCCAGAAGAAACCGATGTTCACCAGGCGATTCAGGTCCAGGAAGCCGCGCGCGATCATCGCGCGGTCTTTCTTGCCCATCGACACGCGGTGCAGGTTGTTCAGCGTCAGGTACTGGATCAGGCTGTCGTCGCGCGACAGTTCTTCGCGCGTGAAGCTGCCGCCGACCCGCACCTTCCCGGCCACCGGCACGTCGAGTTGCAGCCCCATGAAATAGCCGGGTTTCTCGATCGGACCGACCGTTGGGATCCCCACCAGTTCTCCGGACGTGATCGACGGGCCCCATTTGTAGTTCGCGTACTCACCGAACGCGGAGATCCAGGGCGCCGGAGACACTTTCAGGCTCACCACCAGCGCATCGTCATTGCGCTTGGATGCCCAGTAGCTCGGCAGGCGTTCGACCTTGGAGCCGGTGTAACCCTTTTTGTATGCGGCGCGCACGTCGAGCTGGCGCACCGGCTGCAGGCGCGCCGAGGCGACGACCGTCAGCGCGCTGTTCGTATCGAGCGAGCGGTTGACGAAATAGAACCAGTCGTAGTCCTTCTCGAGATTGCCGTCGCCAAGCACCGCCATGATGCCGGCATCGAACCACGTGCGATCGCCGCGGCGCGCCGACGCGGCCAGCATGACGCCGAAGTTGGCTTCGGCATTGAGGCGCGTGATCCGCGCCATGTCCTTCGCGGTGGCGGCGCCGACCTCCGACGGGGCGAAGCCGATCGGCAGGATGAAACGGCCGCCGCGCAGTGCCACGGCATTGGTCAAGCCCCAGTCGATGTAGCCCTCGCGCAGCATGCCCTGCTGGGTGATGTAGTCGAGCGAGAAGGTGTTGTAGGTGTCGACGCGCTTGAGGCCGTCTTCCTCGTCGCACTTGACGATCGGGCCCTGTCCGGCGAACAGGTTGGGATCGTTCGGGAAGAAGAAGTCCGGCTCGCCGCACGCCGGGCGCGACGCGGTCTCGCTGACCGGATTCACCGATACGTAGTAGCGAACGCGATTGGAGACCCGGCCGCTCAGGCTGAGGATGGCCATGCCAACCCGGCCCTGCTTCTCGAACCCCAGCGCGGCCTGCGCGCCGTCGTGCGACCAGCCCGTCACCAACTCGCCGCCAAACTTGTAGCGCTCGCTCTGGTTGAACGTGAAACCGAACAGGTTGACCGGTTCGTTCGCCGGTGGATCCTGGGGCGGCGCGGATTGTTGCGCGAGAGCCGGAGACGCCGAAAGGAGGAGTAGCAGAGCGACGAGTCGTGTGACGGCCACCTGACGGATGATTCTACCCGGACTTCGACGCGCGCGGGTGTGCTTTGCGATAGACGTCGATCAATTGCGCGGCGTTCACGTGCGTATACCGCTGCGTCGTGCTCAACCGCGCGTGGCCGAGCAGCTCCTGGATAACGCGCAAATCGGCCCCGCGCTGGAGCAAGTGGGTCGCAAACGAATGGCGCAGCGCGTGCGGGCTGATGCCCATGCGCGTGCTGCACTGCGCCACATACCGCCGCAGCAACCGATCGACGGAGCGGCCGGTCAGCCGCGTGCCGCGGTAATTGACGAACAAGGGATTCTGGACGACCTTCGGTCGCCTCCGCCCCCCCCTGATCCCCGATCCCTGATCCCCGATCCCTGCGAGAATCGCCGCCCGGTCCTTCATCCACACCTTGACCGCCGTGAGCGTGCTGTAATTGAAGGGCACCAGTCGTTCCTTGCCGCCCTTGCCCATGACGCGGACCACGCGCCCGCTCAGGTTCACGTCATCGAGATCGATGGCGACGAGCTCGCTGAGGCGCAACCCGGACGCATAGAACAGTTCCAGGATGGCGCGATCGCGCCGGCCGAGCGGATCGCCGGTGCTCGGCGTTTCGATCAGCCGCCCGATCTCCGGTTCGGACAAGTGGGTCGGGATCGTCTGGTCGCGCTTTGGGGCCACCGCCATCGCCGCGGGATCGTGTTCGATAATCTCCTCGCGGCGCAGATACTTCACAAACGTCCGCAGCCCGGAGAGCTTGCGGGCCACGGTCGATCGCGCCTTACCCGCCTGGTTGAGCTCCGTCACGTGGCCGCGGACCGATGCCAGGTCGAGGTCGGCCGGCCCGAGCTGTGACATCTTCTTGCCCGTCTCGCTCGCGACCCACGCCAGGTACTGCGTAATGTCGATTTCATACGCGCGTACGGTGTGCGGCGAGAGGTGCCGATTGAGCGCGAGGTAGTGCAGGAACGCTTTCAGATGGTCGCGCATGACCAGGCATCGAGATCGGCCAGAGCCCGCTCGGCAATCTGCATCTTCTTCTGCATCTTGTCGCGCGGCGGATTCGCCAGCGGCGGCATGATGCCGTGGGTGATGTTGGTCGGCTGGTAGGTGTTGGGATCGGCGTGCGACACGTAGTGCGCCAGCGCGCCGAGCGCGGTCGTGCGCGGCGGCGCCTGGGGCGATTCGCCTTTCGCAATCGCGGCGGCATTCCGGCCGGCGATCAGTCCCGACGCGGCCGACTCGACGTAACCTTCGACGCCGGAGACTTGTCCCGCAAACAGCAGATCGGCGCGCTGCCGGGTCTGCCAGGTCGGCAGCAACACCTTCGGCCCGCAAATGTAGGTGTTGCGGTGCACCATGCCGTAGCGCACGAACTCGGCGTGTTCGAGGCCGGGGATCATCCGCAACACCCGCGCCTGATCAGCCCATTTGATCTGCGTCTGGAAGCCGACCAGGCTGAAGTGGTCGCCGGCCAGCGTGTCCTGCCGGAGCTGCACCACCGCGTACGGAAGCCGGCCGGTCCGGGGATCTTTCAAGCCCACCGGCTTCATCGGCCCGAACCGCAACGTGCCCTCGCCACGATGCGCCATCACCTCAATCGGCAGGCAGCCTTCGAAGAACCTGGTGTTGTCGAAGTCATGAATCGTCGCTGATTCCGCGATGACCAGCGCCTGGTAGAAGGCGTCGTAGTCGTCCTTGGTCATCGGGCAATTCAGGTAGTCACCATCCTCCGATGGCTCGAGCGCGGCACCCGGCTCGGGACTCCAGACATTGCGGCCCCACCGGGACGCTCGGAATACTTTCGACATGTCGATCGATTCAGCGAGCACGATCGGGCTGATCGCGTCGTAGAACGACAAGTGCTCCTCGCCCACCAGCTGCTGGATGCTGAGCGACAAGGCGTCGGACGTGAGCGGACCGGTCGCGATGATCACCGGCGACCACTCCGGACCCGGCACGGCGGTCACCTCTTCGCGCCAGAGGCGGATGCGCGGATGCGACTGCACCGCCCTGGTCACCGCGGCCGAGAACACGTGACGGTCGACGGCAAGCGCCGCGCCCGCCGGGACGCGCGCGGCATCGGCCGATCGCATCACGATCGATCCGAGCCGCCGCATCTCTTCCTTGATCAGGCCGACGGCATTGTCGACCTTGTCGGCGCGAAACGAGTTGCTGCAGACCAGTTCCGCAAGGCCATCGGTCTGGTGCACGGCGGTCGCACGCACCGGGCGCATTTCGTGAATCGTCACGTCCACGCCCAGCTCGGCGGCCTGCCACGCCGCCTCGCTACCCGCCAGACCGCCGCCGATGATGTGAACCATAAGAAGTGAGAAGTGGAAAGTGAGGAGTGAGAAGCAATCGCTTCTCGCTCCTCACTTCTCACTTTACACGGTTCTGGTCTTCCACTGGCCGCCGCCGAGATAGAACAGCGCCATGAACGGCACCAGGTATTCAGTGCACTGGCCGATGCGCTTGATGCCGCCGACAATCACCACCGCTGTGAGCGCGGCCAGCACGACGCCGGTCACGGCGGGCGTGACGTTGAACGACGCCTGCAGGCTGGCAGCGACCGAGTTGGCCTGCACCATGTTGCCGATGCCGAAGGCCACACCGGGCGGGAAGCGTCATGCGGTTGGTGCAGTTTACGCGGGCGCTACGCCGATCGTCTCTTCGGCCCGGCTTTCTTCTTCGGGGCGGCGGCGGTGGCCTTGGCGGTCTTTGCCCTCCTGGCCTTGCGACCGCCCATGCCCGCGCGGGCGTTGAGCAGCTCGACGGCCGATGCCATGGTGACGGCCTCAACCTGCGTGCCCTTCGGCACGGAGGCGTTGGTCTCGCCGTCGGTGACGTACGGGCCGTAGCGGCCGTCGAGGATTCTGACGTCGGCGCCGGACTCCGGATGTTTGCCGAGGTTCTTCAGCTCCTTCGGCGCCTGGCGGGTACGGCGCATCGACTTCTTCGGCTGCGCGAGCAGTTCCTTGGCCCGCTCCAGCGAAATGGTATGGACGTCGTCGGTTTCCTCGAGCGAGCGGAACTCGGAGCCGTGCTTCACGTACGGCCCGAAGCGGCCAAGGTTCGCCAGGATGGTCTCGCCATCGGCGGCGGTGCCAAGCTCTCGTGGCAGCGACAGCAGCTTCAGCGCGACGTCGAGGCTAATCGTCTCCTCGGTGTGATCGCGGCCGAGCGACGCGCGGCGGGGCTTGATGTCACGGTCTTGCGGCGTCTCGCCCAGCTGCACATAGGCGCCAAAGCGGCCGTGCATCACGTAGACGTGCTGGCCGCTGCTTGGGTCGACGCCCAGCGACTTGGGACCCTGCGCCTTGGCCTTCAGCAGCGCAACGGCCTTCTCGAGCGTGAGGTCGGCGGGCGGCAGATCCTCCGGCAACGACGCGCGCGGGCCGCCGTCGTGCTGATTCCCCATTTGCAGGAATGGGCCGTAGCGTCCAATGCGGACGCGAATCGGCAGGTTGCTCTCCGGATCGCGGCCCAGCTCGATGATCGGGTACTCGATCGACTGCCCCTTGTCTTCGACCAGGTGCTCGAGGCCAGGGTGCTTCTTTTTCTTGTCGCCGCGGTAGAACTCCGCGAGAAACTCGAGCCAGTCGCGCTCGCCATTGGAGATCTGGTCGAGGATCTCTTCCAGTTCCGCAGTGAAGCCGATGTCGACGTAGTCGCCGAAGTGGTTGCGCAGCAGGCGCGTCGCCGCAAACGCGGTGAAGCTCGGCACCAGCGCCTTGCCCTGGCGCGAGATGTAGCCGCGGCGCTGAATCGTCGCCACCGTCGGCGCGTAGGTCGACGGGCGTCCGATCCCTTCCTCTTCGAGGCGCTTGACCAGCGACGCTTCGGTGTAGCGCGCCGGCGGCGAGGTCTCGTGCCCCTTCGCCTCGAGCGAGAGCAGGATCAGGTCCATGTCGAGTTTGTCGGGCGACCAGACCTGGTCGCCCACGGCGAGCTTCGGCAGCACCGTGTCCTGGTCGGCGAGTTCCGCCGCGGGATCGTCGGAACCCTCGACGTAGGCGCGCAGGTAGCCGGGGAACTCGATCGCCTTGCCGCTGGCGGTGAAGGTCGCCGGCGCCCCGTCGGGCGTCTCGCCCGTAATTTCGACCGACGTGCGCAGCAACCTGGCGTCGGCCATCTGCGACGCGACCGCGCGCTTCCAGATCAGTTCGTAGACGCGCAGTTCGTCGGACTCGAGGATCTTTTCGAGCGAGGCCGGCGTACGATTGAAGTGCGTCGGGCGAATCGCCTCGTGCGCTTCCTGCGCGTTGCGCACCTTGGTCTGGTATTGGCGCTGGTGGTGGTAGTCGGGACCATACAGTTCCCTGACCGCGGTGGCCGCTTCGGCCAGCGCCTTCTGGCTCAGCGTGGTCGAATCGGTTCGGTGATACGAGATCACGCCTTCGAGCTCACCGCCGCCGAGATCCATGCCCTGGAACAGCCGCTGCGCGATCTGCATGGTGCGCTCGGACGAAAACCCGAGCTTGCGGTTCGCTTCCTGCTGCAGCGTTGACGTGGTGAACGGCGGCGCCGGGCGCTGGGTCAAAGGCTTTTCCTCGACGCTCGTGACGGTCCACGGCAGCCGGCGCATCAACGTTTCCCGCAGCGCCTGCGCGTCCTTCGCTCCGAGCAGCTTGACGGTGTTCGATTCGAGCCGGCCCTTGGCGTCGAAGTCCTTGCCGGTGGCGACGCGTTGGCCGCCAACCTTGGCGAGCGTGGCGGTGAATTCGGTCGATCCGCCGCGCAGCCTGGCTTCCAGGTCCCAGTAGCTGGCGGTCGTGAACGCCAGGCGTTCTTCCTCGCGCTCGACGATCAGGCGCACCGCGACGCTCTGCACGCGGCCGGCACTCAATCCGGTCTGGACCTTCTTCCACAACACTGGCGACAGCGTGTAGCCGTACAAGCGGTCGAGAATGCGGCGGCTCTCCTGCGCGCGCACCAGGTTCTCGTCAACATCGTGGGCTGTTGCCAGCGCCGACTTCACCGCCTCTTCCGTGATCTCGTGAAAGACGATGCGGCGGACCTTCACCCTCGGCTTGAGCAGTTCCTTGAGGTGCCAGCTGATCGATTCCCCTTCGCGATCAGGGTCGGTCGCGAGAATGAGCTCCGAGGCGTCCTTCATCGCCGCGCGCAGCGCGGTCACATTCTTCTTCTTGTCTGCCGGAACTACGTAGTACGGGGTGAAGTCGCCGTCGGTGTCCACGCCCATGCGGCCCCACGGCTTTTTCTTGATCTCGTCCGGAACTTCGGCAGCGGACTCAGGCAGGTCGCGAATGTGACCGTAGCTCGCCTCGACCCGGTACTTGTTCCCGAGAAAGCGCGACAGCGTCCGTGCCTTCGCGGGCGACTCAACGATGACCAAAGGAACTCCGGATTTCGCCATTCGAGTCTTACACCTTACTCCGTGTTCGGACGAACCTGCCCGATCCAATCCGTTGAATTTCTCCGGTCAGCTCCCAGTCCAGCAAGCGCGCCAGCGCCTCGCCAGCCGGAATCTGCAACTGCCTGGCGATGTCATCTACTGTAAATTCAACAACTTGGCCGCTTTCACACTCAGCGAAACGGCGTGCCGGGGCTCCATCCAACCCAAGCTCTTGGAGAATATCGACCGCAGACTCTACAAGCTTTGCCCCATCCCTCAAGAGGGCGTTGGCGCCACGGTTCCTTCCGCCAACGATGGATCCGGGAACCGCCATCACGTCGCGGCCCTGATCGGCGGCGAGGCGGGCCGTGATCAGCGAGCCGCTCTTTTCGCGGGCTTCGACGACGACAATGGCTTTGGAGAGGCCGCTGATGATGCGATTGCGGCGCGGAAAGTGCCAGGCCTCCGGAGGGGAGCCGGGCGGAAACTCCGTGACGAGCAGCCCGCTTGCCGCGATTCGCTCCGCCAAATCGCCGTGTTCCGCCGGATACACGCGGTCAATGCCGGTGCCGAGGACTGCGATGGTCTGCCCGCCGCCCTCGAGCGCGCCCGAATGAGCGGCTGAGTCGACTCCCCTCGCCAGGCCGCTGACCACGACCACGCCGGCTCGGGCAAGGTCGGTCGCAATGTCGCGCGCGGCGATCAGCCCTTCATGGGACGCGGCCCGCGCACCGATGATCGCGACCGAAATTCCCGTCAACGCGCGGCGATCGCCACGGGTCCAAATGCACGCTGGAGGGTCGGAAATCTCCGCCAGAAGCGGCGGGTACTCGGCATGACCGAGACGGATGCAGTCCATTGCCAGAACCTCGGCAAGCTGCCCCTGACCAGGATGAGGATAACAGGGATCGGGATTAGGAATTAGGGGCGAATTTCCCTGATCCCCGATCCCTGATCCCCGATCTATAGTGGGTGTAGGAAACCCGTGACTTCCCGCCATCTGGCGCTCGCACTGTTCCTGGCCCTGGCGTCGGCCCCCTCAGCCTGGGCCGATGCGCGAGGGCAGGCCAAGGAACAAGTCGAGTTCGGCATCCAGGTGGCGCAGCGTGGTCTGTGGAAAGAGGCGATCTATCGCTGGGAGCGCGCCGCCCAGATCGATCCCACCTACGCCGCAGCGTTCAACAACCTCGCTGTCGCCTACGAGCACGAGGGTCAGTTGGCGAAGGCCCGCGCGGCGTACGACAAGGCGCTCGCGCTCGACCCCGGCAACGCGCTCGTCCGGCAGAACTACGACCTGTTCAAGGAAATCAATGACCGCGTGGCTCAGAAAGACGGGCGCTAGTCTCACCCTGATGCTCGTCGCATGGCTTGCGGCGTGCAGCAGCTACACCGAGATTCCGATCGAGACGCCGATCCAGCCCAAGCTGGACACTTCGGCGTTCCAGCGCATCTTCATCGCCGGCTTCATCGCCGGGGAAAATGAAGATGTCGACGCCAACATGGAGACGGTGCGGCTGCTGCGAAGCCAATTGCGCAACAAAGGCCTCATGCGGGTGGTCGACGCCGACACATTGCCGCTCCTGGAAGTCGCCAAGCGGGCCTCGGGCGACGACGATGCGCCGCCCGTGCCCGATCAGCAGGCCGCGCCGGCGCCGCAGGATCCCGCAAAGGTCGTCATCAACGACGAAAAAGACCTCGAGCAGTATCAGCACGTGTTTGCCAACGTCGCCTATTGGAAGCGCATCGGTGAGGAGTACCAGCAGCCGCTGATCGTCACCGGCGCGGTGCTGTTCGCCCCGCAGCAGCGATCGGGCTTCGTGCAGCGCGAGCAGGAGTCGTACGACTCGTTCGGCCGCCGCATGGTGGTGCCGGTCCGGACCTATATGGAACGCAAGGGGTTCGTCCTGCGCCCGACGTTCATCTTCATTGACGGGCGGACCGGCGAGACCCTCCACACTGAGACGTTCCGTGAAGAGATTCTCTACAACGCCACCCAGCAGACCCCGGCTCTCTCCTCGTACTTCGAGCTGATGGACCGCCTCCTGCCGGCGTTCCTTAACACGTTGAGCGCACAGAAGATAAAGGGAACCCGCACGCTCTTGCGGTAGGCCAGTAAGCCAATAGGCCAATAGGCCTGCCCCGTGCTATCCTTGAGAGTTCTTTAACTGGGGAGATTTCCACGTGTTTGCAATCATTCAGACCTCAGGCCGCCAGTTCCGCGTCGAGCCGGGCGCCGTCATCGCGATTGACGGCCACAGGGCCGGCGAATCGGGCGGCAAGGTGTCGTTCGACCAGGTCCTGCTCGTCAGCAACGACAACGGCGACGTCACGGCGGGCACCCCGTTCGTGGCCGGCGCCAAAGTGCTGGGCGTGATCGGCGAACTGGACAAGACCAAGAAGATTCGCGTGTTCAAGAAGAAGCGGCGCAAGCAGTACCGTCGGACCAAGGGGCACCGCTCCCAGTTCACGCGCGTCCGCATCACCGACATTCAGGTGTAAGCAATGGCAACAAAAAAAGGACAGGGATCGTCGCGCAACGGACGCGACAGCAACTCGCAGCGCCTCGGCGTCAAGCGCTTTGAAGGCAACCTCGTGACCGGCGGATCGATTCTCGTGCGCCAGCGCGGTCGCAAGTACCTGCCGGGCCTCAACGTCGGTCTCGGCAAGGACGACACGCTGTTTGCCAAGGTCGCGGGCAAGGTGAAGTTCGAAGATCACGGCTCGCGCGGACGCCGCATTTCGATTCTTCCTGTTGAGTAGTGGCTGGTGGCTGGTTGGCAGGGTGCGGTCTCCTACCTGGCCACCGACAACCAGCAGCTAGCAACCAGTCCCCATGCAATTCGTCGACGAAGTCGACATTCACGTTCAATCCGGACACGGCGGCAGCGGCTCCCTGAGTTTCCGCCGTGAGAAGTTCGTCCCGCGCGGCGGGCCCGACGGCGGTAACGGCGGCGGCGGCGGTTCCGTGTACGCGGTCGCCGATCCGCATCGCAACACGCTCGTGCACTTCCAGTTCAATCCCGACTACAAGGCCCAGCGCGGCGGCAACGGCGCCGGGGCGCTGCGGACCGGGCGCGCCGGCAAGGACCTCGAGATCCCGGTGCCGGTGGGCACGCTGATCCACAAGAGGGATCCCGAGACCGGCGGGCTGATCGAAGTCGCAGACCTCACCACGGTCGGACAGCGCGTGCTGCTGGCCAGGGGCGGCCGCGGCGGGCTGGGCAACGCGCACTTTGCCACCTCCACGAATCGCGCGCCGCGCAAGGTGCAGCCGGGAGAACCGGGCGAGGAATTCGACCTGCATCTCACGCTGAAACTACTCGCGGACGTCGGCCTGGTGGGCTTCCCCAACGCCGGCAAGTCGACGCTCATCTCGGTCATCTCGGCGGCCAGGCCGAAGATTGCCGACTACCCGTTCACGACGCTCACGCCGAATCTCGGCGTGGTGGCGTTGAGCGGCGATCGCAGCTTCGTGGTGGCGGACGTCCCGGGCCTGATCGAGGGCGCCCACGAAGGGCATGGCCTGGGCCATCAGTTTCTCCGCCACGTCGAGCGCACGAAGGTGTTGATACACCTGGTCGACGTATCGGGCGCGTCCGGGCGCGCTCCGGTCGAAGACTTCGACATCATTCTGCGCGAGCTGGAACTGTTCAACCCCGAGATGCTGGAGAAGCCGCAGCTCGTGGCGGCCAACAAGATCGACGCGATTGACGACCCCACGCGCGTCACCGCCCTCGAGAAGCGCGCGACGAAGCTGAAGCTCAGGTTCTTCAGGATCTCGGCGGTGACGGGCGAGGGCACGAGGGACCTGATCGAGGCGGCGTGGCCGATCATCGCCAAGGCGCGTGCAGCCGAGCTCGAGGCGGTCGAGCTCGGGGACGAAGAGGAAGAAGCACGCGCGCTGCCGGGAGATTACAACCCGGCGCTGATGCCCCCTCTGCGCTCGGGCAAGGCGAGCAAGAAGCGCCGGCAATGACACTCGGCGTACTGGGCGGCACGTTCGATCCGATTCATCTCGGCCACATCGCCGCGGCCGACGCGGCACAGCGGGCGCTGGCGCTGCACAACCTGGTGCTGGTCCCATCCCGCATCCCGCCCCACCGCGCCGATCCCACCACCGCCAGCGCCGAAGATCGCTTTAAGATGGCCCAGCTGGCCGCGACGTCGAACCCCGGCTGGTCCGCATCGCGCGTCGAGATCGACCGCGAGGGTCTGTCGTATACCTACGACACGCTGCTCGAATTGGGCGAGGCATGGGGGCCTGCCCTGAGCGAGCGGAGCGGATCGCGAAGCGAGGGGCTGCGCCAGTCGAAGGGTACGCAGCTTTTCTTCATTGCCGGCGCCGATGCGTTTGCGGAAATTGCCACGTGGTCACGCTACCCCGCCGTCCTGGACCTCGCCAACTTCGTCGTCGTCTCCCGGCCCGGAATCACGTTAGACTCAGTGCGTGCACGAGTGCCGTCGGCCTTCAGCCGCCCGTCAACCGCTCAAACACGCGTGATTGTCGTCGAAGCCCACACCCCCGACGTCTCCTCCACCGAAATTCGCCGTCGTGTTCGTGCCGGAGAACGCCTCTCCGGCCTGGTGCCGGATGCCGTCGAGCGCTACATCCGGACGCACCGCCTCTATCGGTAAGCAACTTGCATGGCAAAGACCACGAGCCAGCGGAAACCCGTCAAGAAGACGAAGACTTCACCCAAGGTGCCGAACGCGGTGCAGGCCGCGATTGATGCGGCGCAGGACCGGAAAGCCACCGGCGTGGTGGTGCTCGACCTGAAGAAGGCCGGCGCCTTCACCGACTACTTCGTGATTTGCTCGGCGTCGAATCCGCGGCAGGTGCAGGCCATTGCCGACGCAGTCGAAGAGGTTCTCGAGGGTCACAAGCAGCGTCCGTCGCTGGTGGAAGGCTACGCGCGCGCCGAGTGGATCCTGCTCGACTACTTCGATTTCGTCGTCCACATCTTCTCGAAGCACGCCCGCGACTTCTACGGACTCGATCGCCTGTGGGGCAGCGCCTCCCGGATCGAGTATCCGGACATCGCTTGATGTTCTTCTCTCGACCGTCTTCGAGCCGCCGTGTGCCGGTTGCCGGCGGCGGCTGCGCCATCCGCTGAACGGCGCCGTCTGCGACGACTGCTGGGCGCACCTGCGCCTCGCGCGGCGGCTGATCGATCGGCGTCGCGGCGACGGCGTCGACTGGTCCTGCGCGGTCGATCGCTATGAGGGGCGCATGAAGGAGATCATCCACGCGCTCAAGTACGAGCGCCGGCGCTCGATCGCTCCGCCGCTGGGAGCGTTGATGCGGTCAACCGCCGAGGCGCTGCTGGAGGGCGCCGACGTGGTGGTGCCGGTGCCCCTTCACCCGCGGCGCGAATTCGAGCGCGGCTTCAACCAGGCCGAGGACCTGGCCGGCACATTGGGCCTGCCGGTCGCACGGCTGGTCAAGCGCGTCGTGTTCACGAAGCCGCAGATTGACCTGCCCAGGGAACTGCGGCAGGCCAACGTCAGGCACGCGTTCGAATTTGCCCCTGATCCGCGCTCCCCGATTCCTGATCCCCGATCCCTGATCGCCATCCTCGTCGACGACGTGGCCACGACGGGCGCGACGCTCGACGCGTGCGCCAGGGTGCTGAAACATTCGGGGGTGAAGGAAGTGAGGGCGATCACCGCCGCGCGGGTCGTGAATCGACAGTGACATGGGTGGCCCCGGCCGCCGCCTCCGGGCTGGCGATCTCGCGAGGCTACAACAGCCCGAGTCGTGATCGAACAGCGCTGATCACGGCCCTCGACACCGCGTCCTTGTCCTGTTCCGCGTCGATGCGAGCCCAGTGTGGCGCTTCGGCCTGCCGGCGGTAGCTGTCACGAACCCGCTCCAGCAGCGGCATGTCGCGTTCGAATTTGTCGCGGTCGGCCTGCTTGCGCGTCAGCGACACCGACGGCGACATGTCCATCAACAGCGTCAGCGACGGCTGCGGCAAGGCCTGCTGAATGTCGGTCAGCCACTGCGGGTCGACGCCCTGCGCTTCGCCATAGGCGATGCTCGACGCCAGATACCGGTCGCACACCACCATGGTCCCGGCGGCGAGCCGTGCCTGCATGCGCTCGCGAAACTCGAAGCGATTGGCAATGTAGATCAGTTGCAGCGTGTCAGGCTGGTAGTGCCGCTCGCCCCGCAACGCGCGCTCGATCTCCTGGCCGAGCGCCGTGGTGTATGCAGGGAAGGTCAGGAATTCCGCGTTGCGCCCGGCGGCGCGAAACGCTGCGAGCAATCGTTCCGCCTGCGTCTGCTTTCCGCTTTGATCGAGTCCCTCGAATGCAATGAGATGGCCCGATGGCCCGATGGCCTGATGGCCTGATGGACTGCCGGTCATTCCGATTCCAATGCGAGCAGTTCGTCGAGCGTTTGACGGCGGCGGATGATGCGCCACGCCGAGCCGTCGACCAGCACCTCGGGAGGCAGCGGCCGCCGCAGGTAGGTGTGCCCCATCACCGCGCCGTAGGCGCCGACGTCGCGGACCACCACGAGATCGCCGACGTCCACCGGCGGAAAGTGGCGGTCACGAGCGTAGGCGTCGGTGCTCTCGCAAATCGGACCCACGATGTCCGTCGGGACCTCCGCGCCGTCTCGCCGGCACAACGGTTCAATGCGGTGATAGGCGTTGTAGAGCGCCGGCCGCATCAATTCCGTCATGCCGGCATCGAGCACGACGAACCGCTTGGCGCCCGGAAACTGTTTGACGTCGACCACCCGCGCCAGCAGCACGCCGGCCGGTCCAGCCAGCACGCGTCCCGGCTCGATGGCGACCGTGAGGGCGCTGCCGCGCGTGGCGGCCACCAGCGCGCGCACGTACTCCGCCGGATTCACGACGGCGCTGCCATCGTAGGAAATGCCGAGCCCGCCGCCCATGTCGAGATGCTGCAGCTCGATGCCGTCAGCGCGCAGCTCGCGCGCCAGCGCCACGACCGCTGCCGCGGCGTGGCCGAGCGGCTCGAGCGTGGTGATCTGCGAGCCGATGTGCACGTGCGCGCCGACCGGCCGCAACCCGCGGCGCGACGCCATCTCGCGGAACAGCGCCGGCGCTTCCTCGATGGGCACGCCGAACTTGTTCGACTTCAGTCCGGTCGAGATGTGCGGGTGGCTCCTGGCGTCGATGTCGGGATTGACGCGCAGCGCCACCGCCGCGCGCACACCCTGGGCGATGGCGCGCTGATCGATCCGCTCGAGCTCACCGGGCGATTCGACATTGATGGCCAGCAGCCCGAGCGCGACCGCGCGATCGATCTCGGCGGCGCTCTTGCCGACGCCGGTGAAGACGATCTGCGCCGGTCGAAACCCGCAGCGCAGCGCGACGTCGATTTCACCAGGCGAATTGGCATCGGCGTGGCTGCCGAGCGCCTGCAGGAGACGCACGATGGCCAGCGACGAGTTGGCCTTGAGGGCGTAGTGAATGGCGTGGGGATAGCCGTCGAACGCCGCATCGAGCGTGCGGTAGGCGGCGCGAATGGCGCCGGCGTCGTAGACGTAGCACGGCGTGCCGGCGGCCGCGGCAATGTCGCTCAACTGGGCGGTACGGAGATCGGCGGAGGCCGGGGGACTGGGCGGCACGGCCATCAATTCTATCGTGTCCCGAATGGTATGATTCCGGTTTCACCAGACATGTTCGACCCTTCGTCCGTTACCACCGATGCGACCGATGCCCTGATCCAGCGTTGCCTGGGCGGCGATCAGACCGCGTGGGAGGACATCGTGCGGCAGCACCGCCGCAAGATGTTCAACATCGCCTACAAGTTCACCGGCCGCCACGACGAGGCCGAGGACCTCACCCAGGACATCTTGCTGAAGATCTTCAAGTCGCTGCACACGTTCGATCGCCGCGCCAACTTCCAGACCTGGCTGGTCAGCGTCAGCCGCAACCTGTGCATCGACCACTACCGCAGCGTCCGGAAGGAGCGCGAGACAATCGATCGCGACGTCGACGCCGGTGAGCTGATGTACGCGGCCGGCGGCCAGAGCGCCTACCAGGCGCTCGAACAGCGCGATCGCGTGGGTCTGCTGCGCAAGGCCATGGCGGAGCTGCCGCCGACGCTGCGCGAGGCGGTGGTCAAGCGCGACATCCAGGAGCTCTCCTACCAGGAGATTGCCGACCAGTTGAACCTGCCGGAAGGCACCGTGAAATCACGCATCAACCGCGGCCGGACCGAGCTGGCGCGGCAGGTGCAACGCATTCGAGCTGAAGAAGGGACGTAACGGATGAATCTCACGACAGATCGCGCGCAAGGCGTCGCCATCGTTCGCGTTGGCGAAACGCGGCTGATGTATCCACTGCTCGCCGATTTCTCCGGCGCCGTGATGGGCCTGCTCGGCAGCGGCGACAAGAAGGTGATGATCGATCTCTCGAAGGTCACCTATCTCGACTCGGCGACCATCGGCTGCCTGATGGACCTCTACCGCCAGACCGCCGCGGCCGGCGGCGAGCTGCGCCTGGCCGGCGTCAACAAGCGCGTCGAGACGATGCTGACGATGACCGGCGCCCACAACTTCCTCAAGATGTTCCCGGACGAGGCCGGGGCTCTGGCGAGCTTCGGGGGCTGACCATGAGGAGCATCAAGACCACCTCTGGCGCGGAGATTGTGCTCGACGGCGACCTGCTCGCCGTGCTCGAAGCGCTGTACTACGAGGTCACGGCGCGCAAGCAGCTCGAGCGCTCGTTCGAGGACATGAGCCGCGAGATCAACCACCTGATCAATCAGCTCACCGACGAGGAACGGCGCAGCATCCTCGCCGACAGCCTGTTCCTGAACCAGGTGACCTACGAGAACGACAAGCTCGAAGCCTACCTGCGAAAGCTCGGCAAGTCTGAAGGCTGATGTCCCTCAACTATCAGGCCACGCGCTACCGGTGTTCGTGGCCATGGGAGATCGGCGTCATGCTGTGCGACGGCCGCATGGTCTGCGGCTGCGCCGATCCGTACGCCAAGCGCGTGCTCGGCGATGCCCGCACGTCCACCATTGCCGGGATCTGGACCGGCCCGGTCGCCTCGCAACTCCGCGCCGATCTCAACAGCGGCGGCTCGAGTTTCTGCGGCGACTGCCCGCTCAAGCTGCCGATGGGACCGGACCAGGCGATTCCGCAGCGCGATCTCACCGTCGCGCCGATTCCGCGCCGCCTCTACATCGAGTGCACGGCGGCCTGTAACATCAGCTGTCACCAGGCGATCTGCGCGCCGGAAACCGGCATCACGCGCACCCGCCAGGCCGGCATGCTCGACTTCGATCTGTTCACGAAGGCGATCGACGAAGCCGGCCCGACGCTCGGCCGCATCGACTTCTTCAACTACGGCGAGGCGTTCCTGCACAAGCGCGCCGTCGAGATGTGCGCGTACATCAAGACGAAGTTCCCGCACATCTACCTCTACACCAGCACCAACGGGCTGGCGTTCACCGAGGAGAAGGTGCGGCAGCTGGCGCGCTCCGGCATCGATGAAGTGACGTTCTCGATCGATGGCTCGTCGCAGGAGAACTACGTCAAGTACCGCCAGCGCGGCAACTTCGACAAGGCGATCGCCGCTATGCGCGCCCTGCTCGACGAGCGCGCCAGCAGCGGCAGCGCCGCGCCGTTCGTCAACTGGCGCTACATCCTGTTCACGTGGAACGACTCCGACGAAGAGATGGGCCGGGCCCGGCAGCTGGCCGGCGAGTACGGCGTCGACCGACTGTGCTGGGAGATCACCGATCACCCCGAGGATGCGTTCTCACGCCGCTTCGCGCCGGATGCACCCGACTACCAGTTGATTCGCAACGAAATCTGGGACAACAGCGGCCTCGGCAATGCCATCCCCGGCGCCACACCGCGCGCCGAGATCGAGGTGCATGCCGTGCTGCCCGATCTGCCGTTCATGACGCGCGCGTCCAGCACCGTGCCGCTCACCGCCAGGGTCAGGAACCTCTCGAGCCGGCCCTTCCGGGCCACGTCGAACCAGGGTGATGGAAGACGGGTCGTCCGGCTCGGCGCCCAGCTGACCGACGAGCGGGGCGTGGTGATTGATCGCGACCATGCGCGCGCCTGGCTGCCGGTTGATCTCGGGCCAGGCCGGACGGTGGACGTGAAGATTGACGTGCCGTCGCCGGCGCGCCCTGGAAAATACGGATTGAAGTTCGATCTGGTCAGCGAAGGCATTGACTGGTTCGAGTCGTGCGGTTCCCCGACCGTCACTCGCGGTCTTTGGGTGCGATGATGAAAACAGTGTCCGCGTTCCTGATCGTGCTCGGCGTCGCGGCCGCCGCGGTCGCGCAGCAGCGCCCTGCGACAGTCGAGGGGCGCGCCGCCGACGGCGTCACTATCGACCATCACGGCGACCCGCAGTACTCGACCTTCTCGCTGTGCGCGATCGATCCCGCCACCGGCCAGTCGGGCGCGGCGGTCACGACGCGCGTGCCGTTTGTCGGCCGCGCCGTGCCACATGTGCGCGCGGGCGTGGGCGCGGTTTGCACCCAGGCCTCGACGCGTGTCGAGTATGGACGCGAGGGACTGGACCTGATGGCCAAGGGCGTGGAGCCCGCCGCGGCGATGGCCCAGATGATGGCCAACGATCAGCAGAAGGAGTCGCGCCAGCTCGCGCTGATCGACATGCAGGGCCGATCGGCCGCGCACACCGGCAAGAACAACAGCTTCTGGGCCGGCAGCAGGCAGGGCAAGAACTACACCGTGCAGGCCAACATCATGGTGGGCCCCGAGGTCACCGACGCGGTCGCCACGGTGTTCGAGGCCACGGCCGGCACCGGCATGCCGCTCGCTGAACGCATGATTCTCGCCCTCGAGGCCGGCCAGCAGAAGGGCGGCGATTCGCGCTGGGGCAGCCTCCAGTCGGCGGCCATCAAGATCGCCGATCCCAACAATCCGGGGCGCGGCGGCGATTACATCGCGCTCGCCATCGAAGTCGGCGAGCACGAAGAGCCGGTCGGCGAAATGAAGCGCATCTACTACACCACCGCGCGGCGGCTGGGTTACCGATCGTTCTCCAGAATCGACGGAGACGACGTCGTCGAACTGAAGCGGATGCTGCACGCGCTCGGCTACTGGCGCCCGGCGCTGGCCGCATTCCCTGATCCGCCCATGAACGCGAACTCGCCGAAAATGCAGGAACTGCGCAAGACCAACCCGGCGGCCGCCGACCAGGCGCTGGCGGATGCGAAGCAGGCCGCCGCCAACTACACGCGCGATGTCGCGACCTTCGACGAGGAAACCATCGCGTCGGTGGACAAGTTCCGCGCCGATTGGAAGCTGACCTTCGGCGGCAACGCGCGCGGACTGGTCGATCGGCGATTCGTGGACGCCTTGCGAGCTGCGTACTTCGAGAAGCGCAAATCAGGTGCTCAGTAAGCGTGACTCGAGGATCGCGGCTGCCGTCGCCGTCCTCACGCTGGCGTTTTTCGTCGTCACGCTCAGGCCCGACGTCGGCGGCACCGAAGACTCTCCAAAGTTCCAGTTCGTCGGCAAGGTGCTCGGCACCTCGCACTCCCCCGGCTATCCGTTCTACGCGATCGCCACCTGGGCGTTCGGCAAGCTGCCAATCGGCACGCTCGCCTATCGCATCAATCTGTTCTCGGCGGTCTGCGGCGCGCTCTCGTGCCTGTGCATCTTCCTCACCGCCAGGCGGCTCGGCGTCACGCAACTGCTGTCCGTCGCGGCGGCGCTCGCCGCCGCCACCAGTTACCCGGTGTGGAGCAACAGCATCACCGCGGAGGTCTACACGCTGGCCGCGGCGCTCTCGGGGCTGGCTGTCTACTGGGTCATCGCCTTCGCGCAAACCGGCGCGGTCTCGCGGCTGTATGCCGCCTGCGCGATGTGGGCCATGGGATTTGGCAATCACGTCACCATTTCCGGGATCCTTCCGGCGGCGCTGGCCTACGGCGTCTACAAGAACCGCGACGTGCTGAAGCCGAAGATCGCACTCACCGCGGCCGCAATCGGCGTCATGGGCGTCCTGCAGTACGCCTTCATCGCGATCCGCACGCTGCAGGGCGCACCGTATCTGGAGGCCCGCGCGACGACGATGATGGGCGTGTTCGACGTCATCATTGCGCGCGACGTATCCTGGGCGCGGTTCTACCAGGCGCAGAGCACGGTCGCGGCGATCGAGGTGCCGATGCTGCTCAACGGCATTCGCGTCAACATGGGCACAATCCCAATCGTGCTGGCCGCGATCGCGATGGTCATCGGCATCCGCCGGCGCAACCCGGAGGTGATGCTGATCACCGGCGCCGCGGCAGGCACGTTGGCCTTCATCGCCAACCTGTGGGGCGACGTCGTGGGTTTCATCACACCGGTGTGCGTGCAGGTGTGGCCGCTCGCCGCTCTTGGACTACAGACGCTGGTCGTGGAGGGCGGGCGGGCCGGCCGGCCGGCCGGCCGCCGCCTGACCGCCGTCGGATTACTGGCAATCATGGTGCCAGTCACGAACGTCCGGTCGATCAACCCGAGCATCGCGGCTCTTCGCACACCGGGTGAAGGTCCGGGCATCCGCGCGCTCTACGCCTCGCTGCCGACGAAGTCGGCCATCGTCGCCGAAAACTACTGGCTGGCACGTCTGGTCAACTACATGCATTTTTCAGGAGAGATTGCGCCCGATCCCAACCCGCGCGTGCTCGACAACGACGCCAACGATGTGCGGACCGCGCTGGCGGACGGCCTCGAGGTGTATGCCTTCGAAGGCGCGACCCACTGGCTCAGTGCGCAGGGGTTCCGGTTCGAACGCGCCAAGGCCGCCGAGCAGCCGTTTGAACACTGGGTATCGCAGCAGCCGGCGGGCACGCTGATCGTGGCAGTCACCTCGGGGCGGCCGCTGCCGTTTGAATGGCTGCCGCCGGCAAGCCGCCCGGCCGGCCGCCCGGCGAATTACGGCGCCATCACGTGGGTGCTTGGCAGCGACCCCATCCTCGAGCAGCACAACGCCGGCGTGACCACGTCGCGCGTGGTAGGCGCCGAGGGTCGCACCCTGGTCGCATCGTCAACCGAAGACGGCCCGCTCATTCAGTGGGGCGATGACGTCATGGCCGCGATCGATCGCGGGCTGGCGGTCGTGGCCTTCAACCGCGATGGCGTGCTCATCGGGCAGTGGGCGTTCTCGATGGACGAGCGGCCGGGCGTGCCACTGCCACCGACTCCCTACGTGTTGCGAGGCGAGCGTTCCTGCGAGCTATTGCGGCCGGGTCAGCCGGTCGCCGTGACGGGTCTATTGGCCGATGGCATCTGGCTCGCGACCGCCGAAGGTGGAAGCGGCAAGGCCGCCATCGCACTGGATACCGGCGGCGGCACCCGCGGGTGGCGTCATCGACTTTCGTCCGGACGGGGTGAGGCCGCCGTCGAGGGCGCCCAACTGGTCATGGCTCCCACGCCGGCGACACGGCCGGTGTTCAGGTTCTCGATGCCGCCCGCTCCCGGGCACGCCGTCGCCACTCTGCAGCCGGGAGACATCAACGCGGTCCGCGTCTGCGCCGCCGAGATCCCGCCGATGCCTGCCAACGGCTCACTCGAAGTGACTGCCGACCGTGATGCGTACTTCGGCGCGGGCTGGCACATGGGTGAGCGCGGCGGCACGCAGCGTTTCCGCTGGTCCGAGCGCGAGTCGGTCGTGCAGTGGCGAATGGATCGGCAGTCACCGGTCCGGTTGACGCTGCGGCTGCGGGCGGCCAGCGCCAACGGGGCAACGCTTCAAGCCACGGCGAATGGTGCGTCGATCGGATCGTGTGCGGTGCCGGCAGACGCCTGGACCGATTGCCGGTTCACGATCGGCGAGCCGGCGACGCAGGTTGGCATCAATCAGCTGGCGTTGACCGCAGAGACGATGTCCTCATCAGCCGATCGCCCAGGCGACCCACGCGAGCTGTCGTTCGTCATGCAAGCCAGCCGGGTGCGCGTCGGGCAGTAGCGACCTGCAGCCCTGCAGGCGCAAGACCGCTCTATTGCGCGGTATTCGTCGGGGTCGACTTGCCGCGGTGGCACGTGATGCAGGTGACGCGCGCTTCGGCGCCGGCCGCACGAGGCACGCCGGGGCATCGAGTGGCTGGTTGATCGCCTCCGTGAGCCGCAGCATCGTCCGGGCGGTCCTCTTCTGCGGGATGTCGTCCGACACGACGTCGAACTGATCAAGCGGCATGCCTTCCTTGCCGACGTGACAGAACTGGCAGCGCACGCCGAGGTTGGCTGCAAACCCTCTCATCGTGCCGACCACCACGCTGGCGTTCGAGTTCTTTGGCAGCACCTGCAGGTTCTTGGAGGATGCCGGGGGAAAGGTGCCTTGGGCACCTGCTGGTGCGGCGAACAACGCCACCAGCCCGATGACGGCAAGGGAGAGTCTCATTCGGCGAATACCCACGGCATCAGCGCTTCGGCAATTCGAACACGTAGAGCGTGTGGCCGTTGACCGGAGGATTCATCTCCGGCGCAATGGTGCGCGGCACCAGCCGCGGCGAGCCGCCGCCATTGCCCGTGGTCACCGCCACATACTGCTTGCCGTTTGCGGTGAACGTGACCGGGAACCCCTGCACCGATGTCTCGAGGCGCACCTTCCACAGCTCTTCGCCGGTCTTGACGTCGATGGCGCGGAAGTAGCGATCGAGATCGCCGATGAACACCACGCCGCCGGCGGTGCTCAAGGCGGCGGTGAGGTACGGCGCGCGCTGATCGCGCGTCCACATCTCTTTCATGCTGGTGACGTCGTACGCCGCCAGCTTGCCGACGTTGCCGTCGCTGACCGGCATCTCGAAGAACTTGCGGCCCGCGGCGGTTCCACCAGACCCTTCTTCGAACGCCACTTTGCGCGGCACGATCTCCATGCACGACTGGCTCAGCGGGATGATCAGCTGCCGCGTCGGCGGGTGATACGTCATCGCGTGCCAGTTGTGACCGCCTTCGGTGCTCGGGCACACCGTCAACCACTCGTCCAGCTGCTGATCGAGGATGTCCTGCCGATACGTGGGGGTGCCCTTCTCGGGATCGATCTTTTCGTAGGCGTTCTGGAACACGGTCTGCCGGTGACCGAGGAAGCGGCCGGTCCGGCGATCGAGCTTCCACAGGATGCCGGGCTTGCCGATCGTGAATAAATCACGCTCGGGACCGATGTCGACCAGGACCCTCTCGAATACTTCATCGAGGTCGAGCGACTCGCCCGGCGCGTGCTGATAGTGCCAGGCCAGCGAGCCGTCGCTGACGCGCAGGGCCACGGTCGATGCGGTATAGAGCGCGGCGTCCGACACCTTGTTGCCGCGGCTGACGGGCATCCACGGCTTGGCCTGCGCGACGCCCCAGTAGGTCAAGTCGAGCTCCGGGTCGTAGCTGCCGGCGATCCACGTATCGCCGCCGGCGCGAGCCACGTCGGCCACCATGCCCCACGTATCGCCGCCGGGCTCGCCGGTGCGCGCCACCGTGTGGAACTTCCACAGCTGCTTGCCGGTGTTGGCGTCGTAGGCGCTGATGAAGCAGCGCTCGTTCTGCCGGAAGCGATCGCAGCCGTGCAGCCCCTGGATCACCTTGCCGTTGGCGACGATCGGGCCGCTGGAATTGGTGAAGCCGGCGCGCGCCGGCTGAATGGCGACGTCCCACGCCACCGTCCCGGTGCGCGCATCGAAGGCCACCAGGCGCGCATCGTTGGTCGCCATGTAGACCTTGTCGCCGTAAATGGCAGTGTTGCGGACCGCGCCGAAACCGCGAATCGAGTTCGGACCGACCTGGTGCTCCCAGATCAGATCGCCGGTGGCGGCATCGAGCGCCTGCATCATGTTCGCGGTGTTGCCCAGATACATCACGCCGTTGTGGACCAGCGGCATCGGCTGGTTCGAGCCGAGGTCGTTCATCGCCCAGCTCCATGCCAGCCGCAGCTCCTGCACGTTGCCGCGAGTGATCTGCTCGAGCGGGCTGTAGCTCCACGCCTGGTAGTTGCGGCGCGCCATCAGCCAGTCGCCGGGCGGCGGGTTCTTGAGCATGGCGTCGGTCACCGGCACGTAGTTCTTCACCTCGCCCTGCACCGAGTGCCCGCGTGATGCCTGCGCCGCGGCCGGACGAGGCGCGCCGCCACCGTCGCCACCTGCGGCCGGCAGGGCCGAGGGCGCTGCCGGGGCCTGCCCCGTCGCCACCGTTCCAATGGTCGTTGTGGCAGCCGCGGTCAGTGCCGTGGCGCCCGCGCCGGCGCCATTCGCACGGAGGATGAAGGCCGCGATATTCACGTAGTCAGTATCGGCGAGGCTCGGCTGCCCCGGCGGCATGGTCGCGGCCATGTACTCGATCAGATCCTTGGTGGTCCTCGCGCCCCAGGCGCGACGGAAATTGGTGCCTGCCAATTGCGGCGCCTCGTTCTGCCCGGCGAGATCGGCCAGATGGCAGCTCGCGCAACTCGCCTGATACGCGGCCTGGCCCGCGCCGGCCTGCGCGGCCGTGAAGACCGGCACCGGCGCCGGCTGCCTGGCGGCCAGCGATAACGACAATCCGAGAACGAGCGTGAGAACGGCGAGCACGCGTGTAGTCATGATGCGATCTGTGCCTTCCGTGCCTTCTGTGCCTTCTGTGGCGGCCCTGGCTACTTCTTCTCTGCGTTCTTCTCTGCCGCGAGCAGCCAGCCCCACAGGTTGCCGTCGGGCGCCTTCTCGCTGTGCAGTTGAATATAGATGCGTCCCGCAGACAGGTCCTCGACCTGTTCCTTCGTCAACTCAATGCTGCCACTGATGGTGCCGCTGGTTCCCGGGGTAGCCGTCAGGTTGCCAATCGGCGCGCCACGCATCCCGGTCTTGGGGCTGCGGTGCGCCCGAACGACAGTCGCCGGCGTCTTCAATCCGGAAAAGGTGCCGATGACGGTCAGCGTGCCCCCCTTCAGCGTCGCGGTTGCGGATCCGACACCGGCCACCGTCGACTGCATGGGGATATCGAGCGGCACGACCGACAGGCGGGCTCGATACTGGGGCGGCTGGGCGGACACCGAAGCCGACGCAGCCAACGCCAGGGTCGTGGCGAAAACGACAGACCGGAGCATGGCGGGAATTATAGGTGCCTGGGTGCCTGAGTGCCTAGAGGTGCTCGGCCGCCTCGGTGCTAGTATTCGCACCCATCATGAGTCGCATGCTCGCAGCAGCTTTCCTGGTTCTGGCTCTGTCAATGAGCGGCGTCGACGCGCAGCAGGTTTCGGTCGTCGGCAGCTGGAAGCTGGTGTCGTATGACAC
>Ga0194120_10000112_pt1 | contig 128044 bp, 104 predicted proteins | sample TA2MahCa65mmetaG_FD_148642 | JGI IMG/M metagenome (GOLD analysis project Ga0194120, IMG submission 148642) | Freshwater microbial communities from Lake Tanganyika, Tanzania - TA2015019 Mahale Deep Cast 65m | ecosystem: Environmental > Aquatic > Freshwater > Lake | place: Tanzania: Lake... | reverse complement strand
CCAGCACAAAGATCGCCGTCCTCGCCCAGAACCTGCTCTTTGAACACGCCTCGACGATCATGCCCAGCGCATAGTCGTTATCGGCCATCGCGCTCCGCGGCGCGATTTTTCCCGCCGTTGTCCCTGAGGTATGATCGTTGCCCAGCCGCAGAATGAGAAACCGCGGCATATTGCCGCTCTTCTCAAACCCGGCCAGGTCATCCAGGAAAACCTGCGCGCGCTTGACGTCCGGATAATCCATGTCGAATGCACGGTATTTCATGTTCGTCACCGGCGCCAGGGCCGTGTCGCGCACCGCTTGAATCTCGGTGCCGTCGGGAAGCCCCTTCGGATGATTGGTGGCAAAGTAGCCGTAGTTCCGCATCGTCAAGCCTCGCGCCAGCACTTGCGTCCAGAGGTACCCGGCCGGAGGCAGAGCGGTCGGCTCCTGGCCTTCGTAGTCATACAGCCGCCTGCGGCCCGCGTAGCTGTTGGGCCACATTCTCTGGACGTAGTCCGGCGCGATGGCCGCGGTGGACCAGCTATGGCCGTCGGCGCTCACATCGGCGCTGACGTAGAAGTTATCGAACAGCGCGAACTCGCGCGCCAGCTTGTGATGGTTCGGCGAGATCTGCTCCCCGAACAGGGTCAGGCTGGGGTCTCCGTTGCCTTTGCCCAGGTCGCCGAGCACCTGGTCGTAGGTGCGGTTCTCCTTCACGATGTAGATGACGTGTTCAATCGGCGTCGGCGCGCCGGGCCTGGCCGGCACGGGATTGCCCGCGGGGATTTGCAGGCCGTCGAGCAGTTCGTCCTGGTACGGCGTGCTGGTCAGCACCGTCCTTGTGTAAGCCAGCAGAGTTTCTTCATGGAAGGGATCGACCACCGACGCGGTGCCCGGCTGAATGCGTCCGACATATTCATCGGAACGCACACCTTGATGCACGGGCGACGGCCGCCGTGTGGGCACGGGACCTCCGGGATTCGCACGGCTCCCGCCGCCGCGGCCATTCAAGATCACCAGCCGCCCGTCGGGGAGAACGCGCGCCGCCGTGGGATACCAGCCGGCGGGAACAAAGCCCAGCACGCGCGTGCGTTCTTCGCCGACATCTGCCACAGCCACGGCGTTGGCATCCGAACAGACGACATAGAGGCGGCTCTGATCGGCGTTCAAGGCCAACCCGCTCGGCGTCATGCCCAGCGGCTGGCGCGGCGTCATGGCGACGTTGATGGTCTCAAGCAGCTTCATCTCTTTGCTCGCCGAGACCCCCACGGAGAAAACGCGGTTTGTGTTGGAAGCGGTGACGAAAATCCTGCCTTCGCCGCCCTTGCCGCTCCAAACGGCATCGGTGGTGTGCGGGCCAAGCCTGATATTGCCCATTACCGCGCCGCTGGCCGTCTCATGCTGGTATAGCGTCCCGTTGGTCCAGCTGGTGACGAAGAAGCTCTTGCCGTCGGGGTGGAACAGAATGCGGTACGGCCGCCGACCGGTCTGGAACCGTTCAATCACGCGGCCGGACTGCGGATTGATCACCAGAATCCGGTCGTGATACAGATCCGCCGCATAGAGCAGCCGCCCGTCGGGACTGAAGGCCACATCGCCGATAAAATCCTGCGGCGTGCGCTGCTTGCCCGCTTCCATCACGTCGAAGGTCCGTGCCGCTTCCAGCTTTCCGCCGGCGCCGACGGTGAATTCGAAGACCGCGGCCCGGCTGCCGCCTCCTACGTAGAGCGTCTTGCCGTTCGTGGCAAGCGCCATGCCGAGCCAGCCGTCGGGAACAGGCACGCGCGCGATCTCCTTTTCGGTTTTCGAATCAATGGTGGCGATCGACGGCGGATTGTAGCCGCCGTGCAACACCAGCATGTATTTGCCGTCCGGCGTCACGGCGCTCGCCATGGGGAAGGTGTCGAGCGGAATCTGGCGTCCGGCGGGACGAAGCACCCAACCGCTGTTGAGCATGAATCCTCCGCCGGCCAGCGGCCCCACGCGCACCGGCGGAGCCGGCTGCGATACCAGAAGGGCGGCGACAGATAGCGCTACCAGCGCCAGGAGGAGCTTTTTCATGGATCTCCTATTGTAGCGGCAAGCTCCGGCCGGGGCCGTTCCAACGAGGCCTGATTCAACTCCGCATCCGCGTGAACAGGTACATGCCTGCCATGGAGAACAGTGCATCGGGCGACCATGCGGCAATGAAGGCGGGGAGTTGATTCACGTTACCGATCTCCTCGAACAGCTTGCTGACGGCCCAGTAGGCGATGGCGATGCCGAAGCTGACGCCGACGCCGGCCATGGCGCCGCGATTGCCGGTGAGAAAGCTGAACGGAATGGAAAGCAACGCCATGATGACAGCGAATGCGGGCACGGAGAATTTCTTGTGGAACTGCACCTTCAGGCGCACGGTGTCAAAGCCGCTCTGCTGCAGCTCCGCGATGTAGCCGTCCAGCTCGAGGAAGTTGAGCTGCTTTTCCTGCTTCATCTCGCGCAGGAACCAGGAGGGCGGCTCCTCGAGTTCCGGGAAGGTGGTTGCCTGAAACGGCTGATAGCCGGCCGATACGCCCTGTATGTCGCGGCTCCAGCCGTTTTGAAAGATCCATTTTTCGAGCGACGGCTCCCATCGCGCCGTTTCCGCGTGAATGTGGCGCAGCAGCCGGAACGTCTCCGGATGCAGCTCATAGACGTTGACGCCAACCATGACGTTCTGCGCCGAATCGAAATGCTTGTAGTAGTAGATTCGCGAACCCATGCCGAAGATCCACTTGCGGTCCGGCCGCAAGTAGGTTTGCGCGGGGCGGTTCTTGATCTCGTTGAGAATGCTCTCTTGAATTCTGTTGGCTTCAGGGATGTAGTAATGATCGAAGGCGAAGAGCCCGGCGCTCAGCAGAAAGCTGGCCACCAGCACGGGCACGCTCAGGCGGTAGAGGCTGACGCCGCAGGCCTTCATCGCGGTGACTTCGTTGTTCTTGGCCAGGATCCCGAAGGCGACCAGCACGGCGACCAGAACACCCATCGGAGCTGAGTCGTAGATCAGCTTGGGCGTCAGGTTGATGTGGTAGGTGAGGACGCGGTGCAGGGGGATGCTGTTGGCGAAGACATCGCCGAGCAGCTCGAAGAAGATGAACACGTGCGCCATCATGACGAAGCTGGCGAGCAGAACGGCGAAATAGAAGAGGAAGCTCGAGAGCACGTAGGTGTCGACGACGCCGGGCAGGATCGGCAGCCGTGGAACGCGCGGGGCGAGCGACGCGCGGCCGTTGCCGGCCGAGGTCAGCAGGGACCGGACAAACGCCCAAGCATTGTCGAATAGGCGGCGGAGGCGCGAGACGAGATCACGGTCGCCCGGCTTTTCCAGCCCGATGAGCAGCGCCAGCCCGAACAGAGTGAAGATGAGGTTTGGCGTCCAGACGGCCAGCGCGGGCGGAAGCTTGCCCTGCTGCGCCAGCCGGATCATGCTGACAAGTCCCATGTAATAGAGGAACGCAAGCAGCACGGTGAGCACGAACGCGCCCGACTTGCCCGATTTGCGCGAACTGGCCCCGAGCGGAATGCCGACCATCGCCAGCAGCACGCAGGCCACCGGCAGCGCGAAACGCTGATGGAGTTCAATGCGGGCCTCGACGCTCTGCTCCTGGAACAGCGGGCGCGTGTCCATGGAAATGTAGGCCTTGGCGCTGGCCTCTGATCGCGACCTGGCCGCGAGTACCTGGTCCTGCTTGGGGGCTGCCGTGTTGTAGTAAATGGCCGGGTCGGCGCCAAGCTCATGCGTCGAGACGCCTTTCATATGGAGCTGAATGCGGTTGCTGGCCGCGTCCGGAATCGCGAAAGCTTCCGATGCCACCGTGATGCTGGGGGCGTCGCCGTATTCGCGGCCAGGCCTGCTGCGCACCTCCGCCGGAGTGAGGTCGGCGATGAAGACGTTGCGCCACTGCACGGCGGAGTCGGCCGAGGGGATCACGTCACCCACGTAGAGGATATTGTTCGTATTGGTGAACTGCTCCTCGAACACGCGCGGCTGAATCTCGGCTGTCAGTTGCTGCGCGATCACCTGGTTCAGGACGCGGTAGGTTTCGCGGATCGACAGCGGAGCAAACCACAGTGACGCCGACGCGGTTACGGCGGTGGCCAGAAGCGCGAAGGCGAGTACTGGAGCGGCCATGCGGCGGCTGGGAACCCCGCAGGCACGCATCGCCGTGATCTCCCCGTCGGCGGACATCCGTCCAAGCCCGATGAGCACGCCAACCAGTGTTCCCACGGGCAACGCGAAGATCAGCGTCGGCGGCAGCAGCAGCGCCACCAGGTAGCCTGCCGTGGACGGCGGAGCCGAGCCGCGCACGAGAATCTCGAACTGCTTGCCGCTGCCCAGCTTTTGAAGAAACAGCACGAAAGTGAACAGCACTGTGCCCAGCAGCGCCGACTTGCATATCTCGCCAAAGATGGCGCGCGACAGAATGCGCATAGCGGACTACTTGCAGCTGGCCAAAGCCGGCGCCGGAACCACAGGCAGCTTTGGCCAATCCTCCTCGATGCGGTCAAGTTCCAGATCCTCAAACAGGACGGACGGCGCAACCACGGTATGTCCGGAGACGTAACCGGCCACGCCCGCCGGGGGAAGCGGGGATCCGTTTCCGATGAAATCGAAGATGTTGTCGGTGTCGGAAGCGGCGATGATGTCGCGGAGGCTGCGGACGTTCAGGCCGCGGAAGCGCATTCCGCGCACGAGTTCTTCCTTGCCGTCCGGATAAACACGGAAGACAAGCATGGGAGTGGCGGTGAGGCGCGTCGCGCCGCCGCGCTGGCCGGAGGCGGCGCTGAGCCGCCGCAGTTCATCGGGAGTCGCCATGGTGGGGAAGTCGAGCTTGCGGATGATTAGTCCGTACGGTTTGCCGCGCTGGGTCACCATATCGAGCAGGTTCTTTTTCAACTCCTGCGCCGATTTCGTTTCGCGTGCTTTGACGAAGAGGTTGCTGAAGACGGGCGCCTTGGCTCCGAAAGCGCCGGGAAGCCGCGCGCGGCCATTGGAGCCTTCAAAACCCCGCACCGGCTGACGCGTGAGTAGAAAGTTTTTGACAGAGCCCTTTTCGATGACCGTCAGAGGCCGCGGGACGACGCCTTCCAGGTCGATGGGAAAGTAGCCCAGCAATTGGTGGCCGCGGTACTCGCCTTGCGTGGGGTCGTCGACGATGTCCATCCAGTCGGGCAGAATCCGGGCGCCCATGCGCCCTTCCAGTTCGCTTGACGGCACGGGGGGCGTGCGGCCGGGTTCGGCGACAGGTTTGCGCGTAAGGCCAAGATTGGCGCCGATGAGTTGCGCAAAGAGCTGGGGCGATGCCGCCTCTTCCACCAGCACCGGACCGGAGTAGTCTTCGCCCGCCGGAGCGGTGAGCAGGCTGGTGAGATTCGACGCGAGCTCGCGCACCAAGCGTTCCAGCGCCGGTTGCGGGGGTATGGCTCCCGGGGTGCGCGCGTGCACACCCATGGAATCGCGGACGGGCATGCCGTCCGGCGCCTGCGCACCGGCACGGATACGCACGGTGAACAAGTCGTCGGGATAGCGAACGCGCGTGCCTTCGGTGTTCAGATAGTAGGTGTTGGAAAAGGAGGACTCCACTTCCACTTGTGAACCGGTTAGAGCCGGGTAGTGACAGAACAGCGCAGACAATTCGCGCGCCAGGCTAGTCCAGGTTCCCTCGCGCATGGAGATGGGCCGCAGGTCCTGCACCAGCGCTTCCGGCTTGGCCTTCGCATAGTCGTTTACTTCCTCCGTGACGGTGACGTTGCGCAGCGCCGAGCGCTTCCTTGCGATCGCCTCCACCGCGCCCTTGAAGGCGCGGTCAGTGAGCAGCCAGTAGTGATGGCGGAGGACGCCATAGTCGTCTTCCAGCGGCAGGCGCGCTCCGCCGATGCGGCCGAAGAAATCGGAGAAGATGTAGTTTGTGTTGTCAAAGCCGTAGTCACCGACACGCACCTGGACACGGGGAAGCCGGAGCCTGGTGGCGTTGGAGCTGATGATGGCGCCATGCGAGGCCACGGCGGCGAAGCCGTGCAGGTCGTCCAACGAGTATTCGATGAAATAGGGGGTCTCGACGCCGGCCAGTTGGAGCGTGCGGGACCGGTCCAACTCCTCGGCCAGCGCGCGGAGGATCGGTCCTTGCTCCTTTTCCGTGGCGGCATTGTTCTGGGCTCCCAGCGCTAACGCGCCGGCTATCAACAGAACGAGTCCTCTCATTTGGAAGCCCCCGTGGAGATGACCGGCGGGGAAAGCAGGGGCGGGCGGTCGCGCGAGCTTTCCTTTTTCTGCACCTCCAACTCCGACACCAGGATGGACGGAGAGACGGCGGAAACCGGCACGTTGCCGGACTCGGCTCCGCAATAGCCGTTGAAGACTTCCAGCTTCTGGCCGGTCGCGATGATCTTGTTAAAGCTGGCCAGCGGCGTGCCGACGATATCGGCGCCGCGCACGAGTTCCTGTTTACCGTCCGCATAGACGCGGTACACCACCAGCGGGATCACCTTGAATGCTTGGATTCCGCGGCGGCCCGTGTTGGTGAAGCCGCCGGTGATTTCTTGAAAGTAGAATCCGTAGGGCTTGTTCTGGCGCTTGATCTCCTCGAGCAGCATCTCTTTCAGGCGCGCCTCGGGAACCTGCTTGGTGGATTCCACCAGCAGGTTGGACTGGCGCGCGACGACTTCCGCTCCGGGTTGCCGCCGCCCGTGGCCGTTGGAGCTTTCAAAACCGGGCACGGGTGTTCGCGACATGAGAAATGTCTTCAAGATGCCGCCGTCCACCAGAGTGACGCGCCGGGCCTTCACGCCTTCGTCGTCGAAAGCGTAGAACCCGTTCAGGTCTTCGCCCGCCGCCTGGCGCAGTGTCGGATCAAAGGTGACGGAAATGAACTCCGGCAGCACGGGGGAGCCCACGCTTTTGGCGAAGGTCTGGCCGTCGGATTCGTCTTTCAAACGGTGGCCTTCCACGCGATGGCCGAAGATTTCGTGGAAAAATACTCCCGCCGCACGTCCCGACAAGATGGCCGGACCGACAAATGGATCGACCAGAGGCGCATCGAGCAACTGATTCAGATCGGATGCCACCTTGTCGACAGCCGCGGCGATCTCGGCATCCTTCGGCAAATTGGCCGGATCGGCGGCGGTAAATGCATCAAAGGTTGCCAGGTCCATCCCGTCGGATGCTTTCGCCTGGGCCTGAATGGTCACCCTGGAAAAGGGCTGTCCGTGGCTCACACGCGTCCCTTCCGTGTTGACCAGGTACTTCACTTCACGTTGCGCCGTCACGGCCAAACCGGAGTTGAGAATCGACGGATACTTGGCGAACGGCGCGGAGAGTTTCCGCATCCGGGCCGCCCAGGCGGCATCGTCGAAGAGCAATCTGGGCGCTTCCGCGGCGAACTTCTCCGGCTGCTCGCGCGAGAAATCGTGGGAATCCTCCTTATCGGCCACCCGGACTTCCTTATTCGTCCGTATGTTGATCAACCTTTGTGCCGCCAAACGGTAGCAGCGGTCGGTTTCCGACCACAGTTTGAGCTTGATCGCGTCAGGGGAATCATCGAGGGCGATGGGAATGCCCGCCGTGAAATGTCCCATCTCACCGCGGATCGTGTGGTAGTTGTCCAGCGCCGGCGTTCCCACGCGGACCGTCACGTCCAGTACCCGCATCTTCCGCCGGTCGTTCCCTGTGATCACGCCGAGGGTCGCGGAAACATTGGCGGTTTCCTGATCGGTCACCGCGTAGGCAATGTAATAGGCGGGCGGGTCCGCCTTCCGCGACAGCACCTGGAAATTGCGATGGAGTTCCTCGCTCAAAAGACCCAGCAGCGGGCTTTGGGCGAAAGATCCGCCCGTAACAAGCAAAAACAACGAAAACAGCTTCAACACGCCCTAAGCATATCATTGTGCCGATTCCCCGCCGGGCGGGCGCCGGACAGGGGGTGACGCATGTTCCAGCGGACTGCTATAAACTACTAGGGTCGGGAGGTCAAAGGGAGATAGCTATGCATTCTCGAAAACAAATCCTTGGGATGGTGGTGGCTGGGATGGCCGCCGTCCTGTCCGCGCAGAATGCCACGGAGAAGCTTGCGCCGTATTACCCAACGCCGGAATCGGTGGTGGACCGGATGCTGCGCCTCGGCGAGTTGAAGGGTGGCGAGAAGATGTTCGATCTCGGCAGCGGCGACGGGCGAATCGTCATCATGGCCGCGGAGAAATTCAAGGCGACGGCAGCCGGTGTGGAACTGGATGAGGATCTCTATAAGCAGAGCAGCGATAAGATCCGTAAGCTGGGCTTGGACAAGATCGCACGCATCATTAACGGCGACATCATGAAGCAGGACTTCAGCGGCGCCGATCTGGTGACGGTTTATCTGCTGCCGAGCTCCAACGACAAGATCCGGCCGATGCTGGAAAAGCAGCTCAAGAAGGGCGCCCGCATCGTGTCGCATGACTTTGAGTTTTCCGGTTGGACGGCGGAGAAGGTGGAGAGCATTGACGACGACGGCGAAGGCCGCTCGCATACGCTCTATCTGTACCGCCGCTAGCTTGTGAATCGACCGGCACAACCACTGCCCCAACCGGCGCCGTAGGCGCAAGCATGGAGCATCTGCTGGTATCGTCCGCCTGGAGGAGATCTCTCGGTCTCCTGCGCATCGGCTTTGCCGCCGGATACCTTGCCCTCGGCTGGGTGGAACCGGTTCCCGCGGCGGCTCTCGCGGCCGCTTCCCTATACGGGTTGGGCGGCGCGTGGGTTATTTACACGGGGAGCCTTTACACTTCCCTAGCACTGGGCCTGTTGCTGGGCGCTGATCTTGCGATGTTTCTGGTCTCCGCGCTGTGGCCGCCCGGCAGTCACGGCGTCTACCTGAATCTCTCATGGTTCGGATTCATCCAAATCGCCGTGGTGCTATTTCATCAGCGTGGGCAAGTGCTGCTTGCCGCGGCCGCGGCCGTTGCCGCGATTCTGGCGGCTCCCTCTGCCAACTGGCATGGGAGCGGGGCTTTCTTTCTCGGAACGACGGTTCTGGCCGGGCTGGCATGCTGGCAGAAGCAGCAGCTGGTGGAGCGCGTCTTCAGCGTTTCGCGTCAGAGTGTGCTGCATAAGACCGAAGCCAGCCGCGCGCGCCAGGAAGAACGCGAGCGGATCGCCAGCGACTTCCACGACGGGCCTCTGCAAGCCTTCATGAGCGTCCAAATGCGCCTGGAAGTGGTCCGGAAGCTGCTGCTGAAGAATCCCGACTCCGGACTGAAAGAACTCACCGGTCTCCAGGATCTGCTGCAGGCTCAAGTGGCGGAGCTGCGTGCGTTTCTGCGAAGCATGCGCCCCGCCGAAATGGATTCCAGCGAGCTGATGGCCGCTCTCAGCCGGCTCACCGGGGCCTTCCAGAAAGAGACCGGCATCTCCGTCACGTTTTCCGGCACGCCGGCCGTCGACGCGCTTCCGCCGGAAGCGGCGAGCGAGATCCTGCAGATCGTTCGCGAGGCGCTGCACAACGTCCGCAAACATGCCAAGGCAACCAGCGTATCGGTCGGCGTGGAGTTCACGGACGGCCACCTGCAGATCTCGATCCACGACAACGGCGAAGGTTTCCCCTTTTGCGGAACGTTTCACCTGGAGGAGCTGGAGCTGCTGCGCATGGGGCCGGGCAGCATCAAACGCCGCGCCCGGTCCTTGAGCGCGGAGATGGTGGTGGAGTCCGCTCCGGGGAAGGGCTCGGGTCTTCTCATCCGCATTCCCCAATGAGACGGACAATTCTCTTCCTGTTCGTGCTGCTGGGTGGCTGCGGCCGTTACGAGGATTTCACCCTTCCGCCCGTGGATGGGCAAGACGCCGAAATCACTCCGCGCTGGCAGGTGCGCCCTGAACCGGTTCTCGGCCGTGGCGCTGCTGGCGAGTGGGACTCCGTCGATGTGCTCAATCCCTCCGTCATCCGCTGGCAAAACCAGTTGCTGAATCTCTACTCCGGATTCGACGGCCGGCTCTGGCACACCGGCATGGCCCGTTCCGCGGATGGCATCGGGTGGGAGAAACAAGGCAAGAGGCTGTCGCCGGAGCCCGCGGGCTGGGAGGCCGGCTACATCGCCGCCAACGGCGCAGCGCTGGTGTTCAAGGACGAGATCTATTACTGGTACCAGGCCGGCAATCCTCCACGCATCGGCCTGGCCCGGAGCCGTGACGGCGCCCGTTTCCAAAAACATCCGGAGCCTGTAATCGATCTTGGCCCCCGCGGCAGCTGGGATGAACGAGCCGCGGCGGATCCTTACGTCATCCAATCAGGCGAGGAACTGTACATGTTCTATTTGGGTGAAGACCGGGCACGGCGTCAGCGCCTTGGCGTGGCGCGCTCGCGGGACGGCATCAGGTGGTGGAAGCTGCTCGCCAACCCAGTACTGGAACTCGGCCAGCCCGGCGCGTTCGATGAAAACGGGCTCGGCGAGCCCGCCGTGTTCACCGCCCACGGGCGCTATTGGATGATCTACACGGGGCGCGACCAGCGCGAAGCCCGCAGACTGGGCTTGGCCTCCTCCCCGGACGGGGTCCGCTGGCAGCGTGCGCCCGAGGAGACCGTCCTCACCGGCCCCCACGCCTGGAACAGCAAGGTGATGTGCGATCCAACGGTGGAAGCGGGAGAGGGACACTTCCGCGTCTGGTTCGGAGGCGGTGACATCGCCCATCCGGCGGAGAACATCCACGGACAGATCGGCTTGGCGACGCTTACCCTGGAGAAGAAGTGAGAATCGGCATCACCTGCTACCCAACGTATGGAGGCAGCGGCATTGTCGCGACTGAACTTGGCATGGAACTGGCCATGCGCGGCCACCAGATCCACTTCATCAGCTACGCGCACCCGATTCGTCTGGATTCCGGGATCGAAGGAGTGCATTATCACGAGGTCGACGTAGCCAATTACCCGCTGTTTGCCTACCCTCCCTACTGCCTGGCGCTGGCCGCGCGCATGGCGGAGGTCGCGGAACGCTATCAGCTGGACCTGCTCCACGTCCACTACGCCATTCCGCATTCCATCTCCGCTCTGCTGGCGCAGCAGATGTTGGAATCCACCCGGCGCCTGCCGTTTGTCACTACCCTGCACGGAACCGACATCACGCTGGTGGGAGCCGAGCCCTCCTACTTCGACATCACTCGTTTTTCCATTGAACGCTCCACCGCGGCCACCACCGTGAGCGGCTATCTCAAGCAGCGTACCCAGGAAGTCTTCGGGGTCGGCAACTCCATTGACGTGATTCATAACTTCGTCAACTGCGACCGCTACACTCCGGCCAGGCGCAACAGCCCCGGCAACCGGCTGGTGCACATCTCGAACTTCCGGCCGGTAAAGCGCCCGCAGGATTGCATCCGCATCCTGGCCGCCGTGCGCAAACACACCGGCGCCGAGTTGTGGATGGCCGGCGACGGACCCGAGCGCGGCGCCGTCGAGCGGCTGGCGCATGAGCTTGACGTGGCAAAGAGCGTCCGCTTCCTGGGCAAACAGGATCATATTGAACGCCTGCTGGCGCAGGCCGACGTGCTGCTGCTTCCAAGCGAACATGAGGCATTCGGGCTGGCCGCGCTGGAGGCGATGGCCTGCGGCGTTCCCCCGGTGGCTACGCGCGTCGGTGGTGTTCACGAGCTGATCACCCATGAAGAGGATGGCTACCTGGAGCCGATGGGCGATGTCGAGGCACAAGCGGCCCGCGTCCTCGGCCTTCTTACCGATTCGGCGCTACGGGCTAGGATGGCGGAAGCGGCGCGGATGACGGCTCTGAGCCGGTTCTCGGCGGAGTCGATCATCCCGCGGTATGAAGAGCTATATGAGCGGGTAGTGAATTAACAATGGAACCTGCTGAATTTTCCTGCGTATCATAAGCTCTATGCCCTCTAGAATTGCCGTGCTTTCGCCGCTTGCCCTTTGCCTTTTCTTCTCTCCGGCCTTCGGCCAGCTCACCACCGAACAAAAGATCACCGACTTCCTGTACATCGCGGATTCCTATGCCGTCCAGTATGGCCCCTATCACTGGAAACGCGACGCCGTGGGCTTCAATCCGGGCGACCTCCGGCCGTGGCTGGACCGCATCCGCCGCACGGCTAACGATATTGAGTACGCCGAGTTGCTGGTGGATTACACTTCCTCACTCGACGACGCCCATGTCAGCATCTCATTTCCCTTTAATTACTCCGGCAGTTTGGGTTTTACCGTGGATATCTACGACGGAAAAGTCCTGATCGATTCCATCAACCGCACGCGCCTGCCCGTCGCGCGTTTCCCGTTTCAGATTGGCGATGAGATTGTCGCCATGGACGGCGTGCCAGCCGCCGAACTTGTCCGCCGATTCGGCAAGTACGCCATCGCCGCCAATCCCGGCAGTACGTCGCGCTCCGCCGCCGCCCGCCTCACCTCCCGCAACCAGTCCAACATGCCCTCTCTCACCAGTCTGCCGGAAAACTCCTCTGTCGAAATGCGCCGCGCGAACGGGGAGAATCAGTTTTTTGACATACCCTGGCTCATCACCGGCCAGCCCACCACCTCCTTCGGCCGCGTTTTCACACCCGGACCCCGTACAGCTCAAGCGCAGAATAACGCCTGGATCCAGGACAACTCCCTGGATCCGCACCAGGAGCACATCCGGGAGTTCCTGAATGCCTCGGTCGATCCCAGCCACTCTGCGATCCTCAACTTCGGCGGACGGTCGCCCATCTTCGCCCTTCCCCAAGGGTTTGTCCAACGCTTCGGGCGCGACCAGGCCGATTTCTTCTTCTCCGGTACATTCAACGCCAGTGGCCTTCGGATCGGCTTCATCCGCATCCCGAGCTTCTCGCCTCCCAACGCAACACTTGCTCTCCAGCAGTTCGAGCAGGAGATGCGCTTCTTTGAAGAGAACACCGACGGGTTGATCGTCGACGACATGCGAAATCCGGGCGGCTCGGTTGCCTTCATTGAAGGCATCGCACAACGGCTGCACCCCAGCCAGTTCCGTATCCTCGGTTTTGAGATCCGCGCCACGGCCGGCTGGGTCTTCAGCTTCATCTCCAGGCTGAACACCGCCCGCGCTACGAACCAGCCGCAATGGGTGATCTCTCTATTGGAGGAGGCTCTCGCGCAGGTCCGCCAAGCCAACTCCGAGCCAGGCGGCCGCACCGGACCGATTTCGCTCAACTCCACCGGCGGCCTGGAGCTTGTCCCGCACCCGCTCGCCTACTCCAAACCCATCCTCTGCCTGGTCGATGAGTTCTCCGCCTCCGCCGGCGACATGCTCCCGGCCATCCTCCAGGACAACCGCCGCGCGCTGCTGTTCGGCACCCGGACCATGGGTGCCGGCGGCAACGTAGTCAATTACAACAACGCCGGCCCCTCAGAGGCATCCTTTCGCGTCACGCAATCGTTGATGCATCGGCGGGAGCCCGTGATCACGCCGGAATACCCCGCCGCGCCATATGTCGAAAACATCGGCGTCCGGCCCGACATTCTGGCCGACTATATGACGCGGGAGAATCTGATGACCAACGGGAGTTCGTTTGTGGAAGCATTTACAGCGGCCATCGTCGCCCATATCCGGGCGTCGAGGTGAGGGCAGCTAACTCACAATCTCGGCGGGGTTTGAAAGTTCGCCAATCTGCGGCACGCGGATCGTCACGACATCGCCCGGCTGCAGGGCGTGCTCTTCCTTGACGATGATGCCGGTGCCGGTGCAAAGCACGGAACCGCTGGGGACGCTATTGGCGCGGTAGAGGTATTCCACCAACGTCTCGATCTTGCGGTGCAGTTTGGAGGTGTTCACGGAACCCGAGAACAGTTCCTTGCCGCCGCGGGTGATCGTGCAGGTCATATCGAGATTGTAGGGGTCGCCCAGTTCGTCCGGAGTGACAATCACCGGCCCCAGCGACAGGCAGCCATTGTAAACCTTCGATTGCGGCAGGTACAGCGGGTTTTCGCGCTCGATGTCCCAGGCCGAGACGTCGTTGGCCAGCGTGTAGCCGAGGATCTTGCCTTCGGCGCCCAGCATGACGGCAAGCTCCGGCTCCGGTGCGGTGAATTTGGAATCAAAGCGGATGCCAATGGGCTGGCCGGGGCCGACGCAGACGCGCGCGGTGCCCTTGAAGAAGCTCTCCGGACGCGGCTCGCGGTAGACGTAGGCGTAGAAGCCCTCGCGCGTGCCGTGTTCGGCGTCGCGGAAGGCGGCGCTGGTCTCATAGGTGCAGCCGCAGGCCCAGACCTCACGCGGATGGATGGGGAGGATCGGGTCGAGCTTTTCCCCGTGCGCAATGGCGTGCGTGCTGGCAATGGAGGTGAGATCGTCACCCTGACGCTCGCTGCGCGTGATCAACTCGAGCATGGAATGCTCGGGGATGGGACGCGCGAGGTTGTCGCCGTTGATAAAGGCCGCCGTGACGCGGCCGTTCCAGTTGACTTGTGTGAGTCGCATTAGTATTTGAGATAGACAGTCTTGTAGTCGGAGTAGAAATCCATGGCGGCCGGACCCTGCTCCTTCGGCCCGAAGCTGGAATCCTTGGTGCCGCCGAAGGGAAGCTGATATTCTACTCCGGCGCTGGGGAGGTTGACGGTGAGCAGACCGGCTTCCATGGAATAGATGTACTCAAAGACGCGGCTCAGGTTGGTGGTCTGGATGGAAGCGGAGAGGCCGAAGGGGATGTTGTTGGCGATGCGCATGGCGTCGTTAAAATCCTTGGCGCGCATCACGGCCAGCACCGGCCCGAAGATCTCCTCCTGGGCGATGGTCATCTGTTCGGTGACATGGGAGAAGATGGTCGGCTCGACAAAGTAGCCCTTGTCGTAGGCGCCGCCGGTGAGGCGGTTGCCGCCGGCGACGGGCGCCCCCGCTTCCTTTTTGCCGATTTCGATGTAGCGGAGGTTGGTGTCGAGCTGGCCCTGATCGATGGCGGGGCCGATGTCCACGCCGGGCTCCATGCCGTTACCTACCTTGAGCTTCTTGGCGCGCTCAACCAGCGCGGCGACGAACTTGTCGTAGATGGAGTCTTCGACGATGGCTCGGGAGGTGGCGGTGCATTTTTGTCCCGTGGAGAACATGGCTGCGTTGACGACGTTTTCAACAGCGGAGTTGAAATCGGCGTCGGCCAGCACGATGGTGGGATTCTTGCCGCCCATTTCAAGCTGAATGCGGAGGCGGCGCTTGCTGGCCTCGGCATGCAGCCAGTTGCCCACGTCGCAGGAGCCGGTGAAACTGACGCCCTTGACGGGCTTGGCGTTGATGATGGCTTCGCCGATGGCGGCGCCGGAGCCGGCCAGGTAGTTGACGACGCCCTTGGGGATGCCCGCTTCGTGGCATGCCTCGACGATGCGCCAGGAGCTGAGCGGCGCGGCGGAGGCGGGCTTGAGCAGCACCGTGTTGCCGCAGATGAGCGCGGGTGCGAGCTTCCAGGCGGGAATGGCGATGGGGAAATTCCAAGGATTGATGAGGCCGACGACGCCGATGGGTTTGCGGAGAGCGAACATGTGCACGCGGTCACGCTCAGAGGGGACCAGCATGCCGGGCATGCGCGAGCCTTCGCCGCCGAAGTAGCGGAAAATGTTGATGGCGCGGCGGACTTCGCCTTTGGCTTCGGGCAGCGTCTTGCCTTCCTCGCGCGTCATTTCTTCGCCGAGCTGGTCGAATTTCTTTTCCAGGATGTCGGCGACCTTGAAGAGGAAGTTGCCGCGTGCCGGGGCGGGGAGGTTGGCCCAGCCGGGCAGGGCGGAGTGGGCGGCATCGGCGGCGGCGGCAACATCGGCGGGGCTGGTCTTAACGAAGTTGCCGACCAGCTCATCGGTATTGGCGGGATTGCGGTTTTCGAAGGTGGGCCCGTCGGCCCATTGGCCGTTGATGTAGTTGCTATAGGTGTTCATGGTGTCCTGGTGTGGCAAGGCGGATGCCTGGCCAACCTAGAAGGATACCCTGGGCGCAGTGCGTTCCGCAGGCGTGGTTTGGAAGTAGGCGTCGTTGCGGGAGAAGCCGAACATCGAAGCGGCGATATTGTTGGGGAATAGTGCAATGGAGGTGTTGTACTTCTGCACCGTCTCGTTGTACTTGCGGCGTTCGACGGCAATGCGGTTTTCCGTCCCCGCCAGCTCGTCCTGGAGGCGGAGGAAGTTTTCGTTGGAGCGCAGTTGCGGATAATTCTCCACCACCACGAGCAGGCGTCCGAGGGCGCCGTCCAGCATCGTGTTGGCCTGGATGGTTTCGCGCGGATTGCGGGCGCCGGCCAGCGCCGCGCGGGCGTTGGCCAGATCGGCGAAGACCTGCTTCTCCTGCGAGGCGAAGCCTTTCACGGTTTCGACGAGATTGGGGATCAAATCGGCGCGGCGCTGCAAGGCCACGTCCACATCGGCCCAGGCCTTCTGGATCCCCTCCCGCTGCGTCACCAGGTCATTGCGCGTGGAAACCAGCTTGACGCCGAACACCGCTCCCACGACCAGCAGGACGGCAAGGATGGCAAGGAGGATCTTCATCGTGGCGGCCATCGTCGGCCGGAATCGTCAGCCCTTTTTACCCGTCTGCGGGCCGCCGCCCATTTTGTCAATTTCGTTCATGTAGTAACGCCGCCCGTCGTCCATGGCGAGGTTGGCGAGAATGACGTTGGCCGAATCAGCCAAGCCCACTTCCAGATCGGCGAGCGGCCGCTTGCCGGTGCGGATGCACTCCAGGAAGCTCTCCAGCTGCACGTCGACGGGGTTCTTTTCCTCTTCCGGAACGATAACGCCTTTCTTGTACAGCCACAGTTTGGCGTACTTCAGCTCTTTCTGGAAAAAAGAATCGCTCTCCTTCACCATTTCGCTTTCAAACAAGACGGGCAGGCCCTTGCCGCCCTTGCCGGTGCCGAGCAGAGTGGGGGTGGCCACGGCGGCTTTCTCCTTGCCCTTGGAGGCTTCGGCCTTCTTCGGGCTCGGCTCGTAGAACCAGAGCGCCGTTGCCGGCTCATTGTCGGTGCCGACGGTGATGTGGATGGTGCCCTCCGTGCCCATGATCATTTCACCGAACTCAGTGCGCGTGCTGCCGAACAGCGCCAGGTGCTTGTTGGTGGAGATGGAGCTGTACATCAGCTTCTCCCCGCCCGGATACTTGAAGATCAGCTGGATGTTGTCGAAGACATCGCGGCCGTCCTTGTAGACGTCGATGCTGCCCACACCGGTGACGAACTCCGGATGAGAACCGATCATCCAATCGGCGACGTCGATCTGGTGTGAGGCCAGCTCCGCCGTCAGTCCACCGGAGAACTTGCGGAACGCGCGCCAACTCGGCGGCACCCATGTCCGGCCGAGGCTGGCACGATGCCACTGTGCGTAAACGTGCGTCACCTTGCCGAGCATGCCCTTCTCGATCATCTGCCGCGCCGTCTGGTAAAACCTGGAGTAGCGTCGCTGGAGCCCGACTTGCAGCACCTGCTTGGGCCGCTCATGGGCCAGCTTGCGCAGCGCGTGCACCTCTTCAGCGGTGAAGACCAGGCTCTTCTCGCACAGCACGTGCTTGCCGGCAACCAGCGCGTCGCGCGTAACCGGGAAGTGCATGTAGAGCGGTGTGGCGATGACGACCGCATCGATGTCCTTGCGCGCCAGAACCTCGCGATAGTCCTTGTAGGCTTGCGGCTTGTCTTTGGTGGCCTTGAGCGCCGCGTCCAGTGCCGTCTGCTCAACGTCGCAAACCGCAAGGCACTTGCCGCCGTCCACGCCGTTGAAATGCTCCAGGTGATAGCGTCCGCGGCCGCCAGTGCCGATGACGGCGTAGTTGACAACGTTGTTGGCCGCTTTCACTGTCTGGATTCCAGGAGCCGCTTTCGCTCTCTTGGCTGCCGCCGCGGCAACCGCCGCCGCTCCGGCCATCTTCACGGCGTCTCTTCGCGTCACATCACCTTTTTGGGGCATGGCAACTTCCTTCAGATAAGATCCCTACGGGGTTCCCTTTGAGTCTATCGGCTCCTTGGTCATGTTTGCAATCCTGGGGGCGGTGGGGATATTGTGAAAGTCCCAACACAGCAAGACAGGAGCTAGATACCGTGTCCGAATGGACGTTCGCGCAAACCGACCCCAGCCAGCAACTGGCGCAGATGCAGATGTTCTCGATTCTCAAGCAAGAGCCCGAAGGGGAGCAGGAGTTCATCATCACCGTGCGGGAATACGCGACGCCGAAGGAACCGACGATGAAATTCTTCGCGCTGGCGGATAAGCAGATCAACCGCAAGAGTGCGCCGTTCACGCCATGCGGCTGGGGCTCGTCGTTGTTGGATGCGCTGGCCGAGTGCGTGCGTAGCCTGAACAAGTTCGGGGTAAATGACTGACCGTGTTTATGGGGCGGAACCCGAACGAAGGTGTAACGAATCCGGTCGAATCGGCGTAGGGTCGCCAGAATTCCCCGAGTGTTTTCAATAGGAAGAAGTTGGCAAGTGCCTTGCCTACGTTTGGTACTCCGGAGAAATACATGTTTAAACTTGTCTGCCTGAACTTGACCCTGCTGCTGACGGCGTGCGCACCGGCGCGAGTGGTGCAGCCGGCTTTGTCGACGGAAAAATTAGCGGGAGATCCCGACGATCCCGCCATCTGGATTCATCCCTCGCAGCCCGAGCGCAGTCTCATCATCGCAACGGTAAAGGAGCCCGCACCGGTGGGCGCGATTGTCGTATTCGACGTCAAGGGGAGGATTCAGCAAACCATTCCCGGAATTGACCGGCCAAACAATGTGGACGTGGAGTATGGGCTGATGCTGGGCGGACAGCCTGTGGACATCGCCGTGGCGACGGAGAGATTGAAAAAGCAGTTGCGCGTGTTTGCCATCGCGCACGACGGCAGCGGCATTCGCGATGTCACTTCGGAGAAGGGAATTCCCGTGTTCGGCTCCTTTCAAGGTGAGCAGGCCTCGCCGATGGGAATCGCCCTGTACAAGCGGCCGTCGGATGGCGCGATCTTCGCCATAGTGGGCCGGAAAACGGGACCACAGACAGGCTACCTGCATCAGTACCGGCTGGAAGACGACGGCACGGGGAAGGCGAAGGGCGTGAAGGTGCGCGAATTCGGAAACTTCAGCGGCAGCAAGGAGATTGAAGCGATTGCCGTGGACGACGAACTGGGCTACGTCTATTATGCGGATGAAGATTACGGCATTCACAAGTGGCATGCCGATCCGGATCATCCGGAGGCGGGCAAGGAGCTGGCTGTGTTCGGCACCCAGGAGTTCAAGGGCAACCACGAGGGGATCGCGATTTACACGCAACCGGACGGCAAGGGCTACATCGTCTGCACGGATCAGCTGCCCGGCGGAAGCCGGCTGCACCTCTTCGCGCGGGAAGGCGCCCCAGGAAACCCGCACGATCACAGCAAGCCGATCAAGATCGTGACGACCTCGGCCGACTCCACCGACGGCATCCAAGCCGCCTCGGTGAGCCTCGGTTCCGCATTTCCTCATGGCCTGCTGGTAATGATGAACAGCAAAGAGCAGAATTTCCATTACTACCGGTGGGAAGATGTGGCCGGCGCTGCCGGTTCCCAGCTGACGTCGGCGCGGAAGTAACCTACACCACGATTCCCACGCGCCACATCAGGTAGGCCACCGCCTGCCGCCCGCACAGCCGCCACAAGCGCCATCCCTGAATGGTCTCCGAGGGACGTGGCGAGCCGTAGACTTGCAAACCCTTTTGCTCGAAGATCTTCTTCACACGGAACAGATGATACCCGTCGGTCACAACCAGGCATGACCTCAGCCCCATGCGCTGCATGATCTCCACCGCGGCCGAGGCGCTCTGCGCCGTCGTTTCCCCTTCCCGCTCCACTATGACTGCCTCGGCCGGCACGTCACGCTTCAGGAGATAGGCACGGCCGACGTCGCCTTCAGTGAAGATCGGATCGCCGCCGGCGCCGCCGGTGGTAAGAATGCGAGGCGCCAGCTTCCGGCGGTAGAGCTCCAGCGCATGGTCCAGCCGCGCCTTGAGCACAGGCGACGGGCGGCCGCTGTATTCGGCCGCGCCCAAGACGATGATGACGTCGGCGGGCCGGGCCTCGTCGAGGCGGGCCTGGGCATGCACCTGGAGCGTCACGCGGACGATGGCGGCGGCCGCGATTGCGCACAGCACTCCAGCAACCAGTACCAGGATGCGCCTCATGGTGAGTTATGATTCAGTCTACAGCGATCCTCATGGCCACTGCCCAAGCCTCGCGGACAGAAGCGCTCACCTCCTCGAAGAACCCCTTGCTGCGCGAAGTGCGGCGCGCGGCCTTGCGCGGCACGCTCACCCCAGACGGCTATTGCGTGGCCGAATCGTTTCACCTGATGGAGGAGGCCATCCGCAGCGATTGCGTGCTGAAGGCGGTGCTGTGCTCGGCTTCGGTACGCGGCACCGTGGAGGCTCATTTACGCGGGTTGCGGGGTTTGAAGCTCTATGTGGTGCCGGACGCCCTCTTTCGGGAACTGGCCTCGACCGAATCGAGCCAGGGAGTGATCGCGCTGGTACGGCCTCCAGTCTGGACGCTGGAGCAACTTTTCCGCGGACGGCCGATGGTGGTGGTGCTGGACGGGTTGCAGGACCCGGGCAATGCCGGAGCGATTCTCCGCGCCGCGGAGGCCTTCGGCGCCACCGGCGCGCTGCTGGTGAAGGGAACGGCGAGCCCGTACAACCCGAAGAGCATGCGCGCCTCCGCCGGTTCGGTATTCCGGCTGCCTATCGTGGCAGGGGTGGAAGCCTCCATCGCGCGCGCGGCGCTGGTGCAGCGGCGGCTGGATCTCTACGCGGCGCACCCACGCGGCGAGCGCAACCTGAACGATGTCGACCTGACCAGGAAGTTTGCGCTGATCGTCGGCAGTGAAGGCCGCGGTGTCAGCGACAAGCTGGCTTCGGTGGCGACGGATCTGCGCATTACCACGACGGGCGTGGAGTCGCTGAACGCCTCCATGGCCGCCGGCATCATTCTCCATGAGGCAAGCCGGCAGCGGATGATCAGGAAGTAGGCCGCGATGAGCCTCTTCGACACCACGCCGCCGAAGGAGCAGCCCCGCCCGCTGGCGGAGCGGATGAGGCCGGCGACGCTCGAGGAATTCATCGGCCAGGAGCACATCTTGGGCCCCGGTAAGCCGCTGCGCCGGCAGATGGAGCAGGATCAGATGAGCTCGATGATCCTGTGGGGGCCGCCCGGGGTGGGCAAGACGACCCTCGCGCAACTGCTGGCGGTCCACTCGCAGGCGGACTTTGTGCCATTCAGCGCAGTGCTGAGCGGCATCAAAGAGGTGAAGGAGGTGATGGCCGGGGCCGAGCGGAATCGCCGACTGGGCCGGCGCACGGTAATCTTCATCGACGAGATTCACCGTTTCAACAAGGCGCAGCAGGACGCCTTCCTACCGTACGTGGAACGCGGCGACGTGATTCTGATCGGGGCCACCACCGAGAACCCATCGTTTGAAGTGATCTCGGCCCTGCTGTCGCGGACCAAGGTGTATGCGCTGCGCAGCCTGACGGCGGAGGAGATCGTGGTGCTGCTGCGGCGGGCGCTGGGCGAGCTGAAGCTGGAGGCCGAAGATTCGCTGCTGGAGCAGATCGCGGTCTATTCGAACGGCGATGCGCGCACGGCCTACAACGTGCTCGAGTTGGCCTCGGCCGCGGCTGCGGAAGGCAAGATCACCCCGCAGGCTGTCGAGGACGCCGTGCAGCGCAAGTTGCATCTCTACGACAAGTCCGGCGAGCAACACTTCAACCTGATCTCGGCGCTGCACAAGTCGATCCGCTCCTCGGATCCTGATGCGGCGCTCTATTGGCTGGCACGGATGTTGGAGGCCGGCGAGGACCGTCTCTACATCGCGCGGCGGTTGATCCGCATGGCGGTTGAGGATATCGGCCTGGCCGATCCGCGGGCGCTTGAGCAGGCCATCGCCGCCAAGGAGTGCGCGCATTTCCTGGGCATTCCGGAAGGCGACCAGGCGCTGGCGCAAGCCGCGATCTACCTGGCCATCGCGCCCAAGTCCGACGCAGCCTACAAAGCGCTCGGCCAAGCGACGGGCGTGGTAAAGAGCAGCATCGCAGAACCCGTCCCCATGCACCTGCGCAACGCGCCGACACGCGCGATGAAGCAGTGGGGCTACGGCTCCGGCTACCAGCACGCCCATCAGTTCGAGGATGCGATCACCGATATGGACTGCCTGCCGGAATCGCTCGCCGGAACTCGTTTCTACGAACCCACTTCGCGCGGGGTGGAGGCAAAGATCGCCGAGCGGCTGGAGCAGATACGCAAAGCGAAAGGGAAAGCCTAGGCTGTCTTCTCTGACTTGGCGAGCGGATACTGGGCCCGGCACTTCTCCGAGCAAAAGTAATGCGTTTTGCCGCCGATGGTCTTCTGCGGAGAGACGGCTGGGGAGACGTACATGCCGCAGACCGGATCTTGCATGAGTTCGCCGCCCATGCCCGGCGCAGCCGCTTTTGCGCTGGAGCCGGATTGGGCGGCCTGTTCGCCGCGGAACAGATCGGCCATGGCCTTCATGATCAGGCCGATCACCCCGCGCAGGAAGGTGATCACCAGGACCGTACCGATAAGGTAGATGAGCGTGCGCAGCATTTCCGGAAGCTCCTGGCGGCCCCGTGCGGGCTTGCTCTCCGGCCGCCGGCCGGCTTTATTTCTTCTTCGTCTTCTTCTTGGCGTCCGGATTCTCGTACTTGGTGTCGAGCGTGGCGTCAAGAGTCGAGATCATGCCCTTGGCGCCATCGGCGAACGGGCCATCCGGTTTTAGCTCGAGATATTTCTGGAACGCCTCTCTAGTGCCCGGCGGCGGGATCACCTTGCCCTCCGCCGTGGTGGTCGCCTTCGAGATCAGGTAAACGCCGTACTGATACTGCGCATCGGCGTGGTTGGGATCGGCCTCGACAGCCCTCTTGAACGCCTGCCCGGCCGGCTCCAGCTGGCCGATGTTGGTGAGCACGGCGCCGAGGTTGTAGAAGTAGGTGCCGGCCTTGGACGGATCCAGAGCGGCGGCCTTGGTCAGTTCATCCTCGGCTTCCTGGAACTTCTTGGCCTTGGCCAGCGCTAGCGCGTAATTGTTGCGGTAGGCTGAATCGTCGGCCTTCAGCTCAAGCGCCTTGGCATAGGCTTCCAGCGCCTTGGCCATGAGCGGTTCCTGCTCGGCGGGCGTCTTCGGGGTGGCCATGCCGATGTAGGACTCCGCGAGATTGGCCCAGATGACGTGCTGCTTGGGGTCCATCTCGGCGCCCTTTTCAAAGCTCTCCACCGCGGCGTCCCATTGGCGCGTCTGCATCGCGGTCATTCCGGCGTTGAAGGCATCGTTCAGCGCTTTGTTCTTCTTCATCGCCTCGGAGCGCTCTTTCATTTGCTTTTCCATGGCGGCGCGCTGCTCGGGGCTCATTTCGCGAGCCTGCTCCTGGGTTAGCGTGCCGGTTTCGGCGGCCTTCTGCAAGGCCGCCTGCTTGGCGGCCTGCGCGGCGAGGTCAAAATTGATTTCCGTGGGATCGCCCAGCCGCGTGCGGACTCCACGCACGTTGTCCACATCCTTGCCGCCGACCTCGAGGGTCACATTGTATTGACCCAGCGGCAGACCGGCGTGGAAGTACTCGCCTTTCTTATTGGTTTTTACCTTGTAGTTGCCCTTAATGTCCTGGCGGTCAATCTTGACCAGCGCGTCCTTCAGAGGCTGGCCGTCAGGGCCGACCACTTTGCCGGCGATGGCGCCGGTCTGGGCAAAGGCGCCCGCCGCCATAAACAGGGTGAGGACGAGCCATCCGGCCATCCGGGTCAACATTTTTCGGGGTGACATGGGAACACAAACCTCCAACTCTGAATCCGTTCGGTTTCAACTACAGCATACTACACCAACATGATCAAACAGGCGCTGGCGGGGAAGGAAAGGTTTCCGCCACGGCGTATAATCGAGAGGGTTGATTAAGTCTCTTGCATTGATAGTCTTGGCTGCCGGTTCGATAACCGCGCAGACAGCCGCCATCGCCTCCGCTCAGAACTTCTACCAGCGCACCGAGTACGAAAAGGCGATTCAGGCGGTTGGCGCCTCGCAGGACGCCGCCGCGCTGGCTCTGGCGGGGAAGAGCTACTTCCATCTCGGCGATTTCAAGAAGGCTTCGGAACTGCTCGGGAAGGCAGCGGAGAAAATGCCGGGCAACAGTTCCCTGATGCACTGGCTCGGCAAAGCCTACGGAAGGCGCGCGGAAACTTCGAGCTTTCTTACGGCGCCGCGGTGGGCCGGCCGCTGCCGCGACGCTTTTGAAAAGGCTGTCGAGCTGGACGGCAAGAATCTCGAGGCGCTTTCCGACCTGATGGAGTACTACTTGGAAGCCCCGGGCTTCCTCGGCGGTGGCTTCGACAAGGCGGCTGCGATCGCCGCGCGGATGCGGGCCATCCATGCCGCCGAAGGCGAGTCCGCGCAAGCGCGTCTGGCCGAAAAAAAGAAAGACTGGCCGGCCTCGGAAAAGCATTTGCGGAAAGCGCTGGAACTGGAGCCTGGCGAACTTGGCCGGGCGCTGGATCTTGCGAAGTTTCTGGCGCGGCGTGAAAGGTGGAATGAAAGCGAGGAAATGTTCGCGCGCGCGGCCAAGATGGCGCCGGAGCATCCCAGGCTTCTGTTCGCCCGCGCCGAGGTGCTTGTGGAGCACAAGCGCAATCTCGGAGAGGCGCGCCGCCTGCTGGAGAAATACTTGAAGTCCGCGCTGACGCCGGATGATCCATCACGGCGCGAGGCCGCGGAGTTGCTGAAGAAAGCGAAAGAGTCCTGACCCGATGCGGCTGGAAGAAGCTTTCCGATTCTCGGCGATGGCGCTGGCGTCCAACAAGACGCGCACCTTTCTTACCGCGCTGGGCCTGGTGATCGGCAACGCCAGCGTGATCCTGGTGGTGACAATCTCGCTCACCAGCCGCGAGTTGATTCTGGAGCAGATCCGCGGCATCGGCTCCAACATGATCTACGCCTACTATGAGGCGGGCTCAATGACGGCAACCAGCGTCGAGGCCGACTTCCTGAAGATGACTGATGTGGAGGCGGTACGCGAGCAGCTAGGCTCGCGGATCGTCGCCCGCCACGGCGTGATGACCAACTATGACCGGCTTGTGATCGAGGGGCGCGAGGAAGACGTGGCTGTGATCGGGTCCGACGATCACTACGCGCGGGTGCGGAACCTGGTGCTGTTGGCAGGCCGCTTCTTCGATTCGAGCGATGTGGTGTTGCGGCAGAAGGTGGCCCTGCTCACCGAGCGCCTGGCGCTGCGGCTATATGGCAGCCAACAGGCGGCAGTCGGAAACATTTTGAAAGTCCACGGCCTGCAGTTCACCGTCATCGGAACTTTCAAGGAAAAGACCGAGAGCTTCGGCCAGACGGAATTGGCCACGGAAACCATCCTCGTCCCGATCACCGTGATCCGCTACTTCACGCCGGTGGAGCGCATCGATCCGATGTATGTGCAGGCGCGATCGGCACAGGACGTGGCGCCGGTGACTTCCATGGTCCGCACGATCATTGAAAGCCGGCACCGGCCGGGAGCGAAGTACCGGGTGGACAACCTCGCGGCGATCCTCGAGACCGCGTCACAGATCACCATCATCCTGACCATCGTGCTGATCCTGGTGGCGGCCATCGCGCTGATCATCTCCGGCATTGGCATCATGAACATCATGCTCGTGACGGTAACCGAGCGGACGCGGGAAATCGGAGTGCGGATGGCGGTGGGCGCATCGCGCCAAGCCGTGATGCGGCAGTTTCTCATGGAGGCGGTGCTGATCAGCATCTCCGGCGGGCTGGCCGGAATCGTGGTGGGAGTTTCCATTCCGCTCAGCGTCGGATTCTTCGTGGACAACATCGACATCCCCGTTTCCTGGCCGGCCGTGGCGGTCGCCTTCGCGGTGAGTTTCGCGGTCGGAATCATTTTCGGAATACTGCCCGCCGGGCGCGCTTCGCGGCTAAACCCGACCGAAGCGCTCCGGTACGAATAAGGAGTGAAGCGATGAAAGTATCTTTGGGGTTGCTCTGCCTTTCGGCGGCACTGTCGGCCGATGTCCGAATCCTGACGCTGCGCGAAACGGTGCGGCTCGCACTCCAGCAATCGCCGGAGGCGGTTCTGAGCCGCCTGGAGGAGCAGCAGGCGGCCTATCGCGTACAAATCGCCCGCGATCCGTTTATCCCGAAGGCTTTCGCCGGAAGCGGGCTGGCCTATAGCAGCGGCTTCCCGATGAGCATCGAAGGTTCGGCGCCCACGATCGTGCAGGCGCGCGGGGTTGCCTCTGTCTACGACCGGCAGAAGAAGCTGGAACTGGAGCAGGCGCGCGAGAATCTGCGGGGGGCGGGAATTCAGGGCCAGGGGAGCCGTGAACAGCTGATCCATCGCACCGTCAACCTGTATCTGGAGGCGGCGCGCAGCCAGCGGATGGCGGAAACCGCACGGAAACAAGTGGATAGCGCCGAGTGGATCGAATCGATCATGAAGCTGCGCACCGAGCAGGGCCGCGAGCTTCCGCTGGAGCTGAAGCGGGCCGCGCTGGAAACAGCGAAGGCGCGTCAGGCAGCCGAGGCTTGGGGCGCGGAGCAGGAGCATGCCGAGGCGGCACTGGCTGCCGTGCTGGGCATGGAACCCGCCGCACGCGTGCGGGCTGCGCCGTGGGACAATCAAACGCTGCCCGCTCCGCCGGCGACGGCCGAGGAGGCCTCCGAGAAGGCGCTGCGCGACAATCCGGAGATCCGGAGGCTGGAATCGGCGATGGCGGCTAAGCGCATCGAGAAGAAATCTTACGAAGCCGCCCGCTATCCGAAGATGGACCTGATTGCCCAGTATGGCCTGTTCGCCCGTTTCAACAACTATGAGGATTTCTTCCAAAAGTTCCAGCGGCACAATGGCCAACTGGGGCTATCGCTCCAGATTCCACTTTGGACGCCGCCGGGGCAGCGCGCCGCCGCCGGCGCAGCCGATGCGGAATCGGCGAAGATTGCGGCCCGGATCCAATCTGTGCGCGGGCGCATCGTGCTGGATGCCAGGCAGAGCTTTCAGGAGGTGAAGAAGGCGGAAACGGCGCGCCAGGTGGCCCGCCTGGATCTGGACTTGGCTCGCGAGAGCCTTTCGGTGACCCTGGCCCAGTTTGAGGAGGGACGGGCCGATTTGCAGCAAGTGGAGCGGGCGAGGTTAATGGAAAACGAGAAATGGCTGCTGTATTATGATGCGCAGCATGGGCTGGAGTCGGCGCGGTTCACGCTGTTGCACAGGGCAGGGGAGCTGGCGGCGGTTTTTCAGTGAGCCGTAGACGGTAACTGGGCTTCGAAACTTTGAGGGATCAAAAGGGTTAGAATAGTACGCTGTATGAGTCTCGCCCGCTGTATTTTCGCACTTTTCTTAGTATTTTCAGCCGCTTACGCGGCGACGTTTGGCACGGTAACGCCCATTGTCGGGGGCGCCGCCGACATCGTTCTCGATGAGGCCAGGGCCCGCCTGTACCTGATCAATACCAACCGCAACCAGGTGGAAGTCTATTCGATTCCCCAGCGCCGCTTTCTCAACCCGATCACGGTCGATGAGATGCCGCTTGGTGCAGCCATGTCGCGATCCGGAAAGATGCTGTATGTCGCCTCGCATGCCGCCGCGTCGTTGATGATCATAGATGCCGACACGCTCCAAGTGGTAAACCGGGTGGCGCTTCCAGCCAGGCCGGAAGGAGTGGCGGTGGGTTTTGACGAAAGAGTGTTGATTTCCACCATCGGCACGGGGCAGAACAACCTGTTCAATGTGCTGCTGATTTACGATCCTGCCGCCGGCACCAGCTCGCAGGCCATCTCCTCGGTGCCGGTGGCCCCGCCGCCGCCGGCTAGCCCACTGTTGCCACAGCAGGCCTTCGGTCGGCCACTGCTAGCCAACCGGAGCTTCTTGCAGGCAACCCGGGACGGGCGCTTCATCTTCGGGGTGAACATTCCGAACGCGGCCGCCCGGGCGGTATTCGTTTACGAGGCCGCCTCAGGCACGGTGCTGCGCAGCAGGACCGTCGCGGGCGTGTCCCAGGTGATCTCGGTGGCGCCTGATGCGAGCAAGTTCATGGCCGGGCTCCACCTGTTCGACGCGGAAACTCTGAATGTGCTGGCGCAGCAAAACGCCGCCAACGCGCCGTATCCATTCCCGACGGGAACCAACTTCAATCTCCAGCAGAACCAGGGCGGCTCGGTGTGGGCGCCGGACGGCTCGGTTATTTATTCCGCTTTCAACGTCACGCCAGTGCAGAATCCGCCGGCGAGGCCCAATATCAGCCAATTGATGATTTCCGACCCGGAGAATCTGCTGATCCATACAGCGCTGCAGCTGCCGGAGAATCTTGCCGGCCGCATTGTCATCAGCTCCGACGGCGGCAATGCCTACGCACTTTCCGACTCCGGATTCCTCTCGCTGCCGCTCTCCAATTTGCCACAGAGCCCGATCGCCATGGCTCCGAGGACTGCGCTGCTTGTTGCCAACGACCAGTGCGGCGTTACGGCGCCCATAACCACTTCGCGCGCCGAGGTGGAGAATGCCAACCGGGGGCGGATTAACGCCACCGCGCAGTTGATTCCACAGGCTCCAACCGGACCGCCTGGACTGGGCGGCGCCGGCGGCCCCGGCGGCGGACTTCCGGGAGGGGGTGCGATTATCGTGATTACGCCTGTGCCGGGCAGAGGGGAAGCAGGAGGAGCAGCCGGCGGAGCCGCTCAAGCGAACATCACCAACAGCGCGCCTCGCATGCGCACCACCCCCACGGCGCAAGGTGTGGCGTTCGACTTCACCTACAACCCGGTCAACCGCGGCATCGGCACCGTTTCCCCGATCCATCAATACTCGATCACATCGAATGAAGCGGTGAATCTTCCTCCGGCGATTACCGTGTACCAGAACAACCGTAATTCGGAGAACCGCGGCGACATCGCCGTCGTCGATGTTTCCCTCACTCCGAATGAAGGGCTGCTGGAAATCGAGCAGGACACCGCTCGCCAGATGCTCTACATCGCCAACTCCGGGCTGAACCGGGTGGAAGTGTTCGACATGCGGCGCCAGCAGTTCCTGGCGCCGATCAAGGTAGGGCAGCTTCCCTCCTCGGTGTCGATCTCCGTGGACGGGCAAACGCTGTACGTGGCCAACCGGGGCGGCGAGAGCATCTCCATGATCGATCTGCCGACGCGCACCGTTGTCGGCCGTGTCCGTTTCCCCGCCCTGCCTTTCAACAACAACGCCGCCATTGTCACACCGCAAGGGATCGTCTCCACGCAGCGCGGCCCGCTGGTGATCATGAGCAACGGCACACTATGGCGCGTCATCGGCAACGAGGCGGTTCCCCGCCGCTTCAACGCCAACGTCCTGCCGGTGGCCAACAACACCCAGATCCTGGCCGCGCCACGGACCATGGCCGCTTCGCCGAACGGCGACTTCGCCCTCGTTCTGGCAGGCAACGGCAGCGCCTACATTTATGACGCTGCGGTGGACGACTTCATTCAGGGCCGCCAGATCACGACGGGGCAGATAACAGGCTACTTCGGCCCGGTGGCGGTCGGACCGCGCGGACAGTACTACATCGTCAACGGCAACCTTCTGAGTCCGGCACTGACCCCGGTTGCCGCAGGCCCCGGGACGGCGCCCGGCGCTCCAACTCGCCCGGTTTCCGCGGTGGCCTCCGTCGGCGCCACAACGTACGCGCGGCTTACCCAGGCCCCCATTCCCAACGCTGCCGCCCTGGCGGCGCTCACCGAAGCCGGCTCGGTCGAGATTGTCAGCGCCACCACCGGCGCCACGATGCGTTCCGCGCCTGCCCTGGAACGGCCTCTGTCCACTCCAACTGGAAACGTGCGCGCCAACCTGCCAGGTCGCACGATGGTGGTGGATGGTGCGGGCACAACCGCCTACATGCTGACAGCCAGCGGATTGAGCATTGTCCCCCTGGCAGCGCCGCTGAACCCGGCCACAAGGCCGACTATCAACCCAGGCGGGGTCGTAAACCTCGCCAGTTACCGCACCGAAGTGGCTCAAGGCGGACTGATCTCCATCTTCGGCCGCAACCTGGGCGAATCCTCGATGGCCGACGGCACACCATTACCTACTGTTCTCGGCGGCACCTGTGTCACGCTCAACAACGTGCCCATGCCCCTGTTCATGACAACCACCGGCCAGATCAATGCACAGATTCCGCCTTCCCTGGCGCCTGGCCGTTACCCGATGGTGGTGCGCTACCTGACCGATTTTTCCAGCTCCCTCACCCAGCAGATCACGGTCTCCCGTTACGCCCCGGCCGTTTTCGTCGATCCAACCACCAACCAGGCCGCCATTTTCCATGCCGACGGACGCCCCGTGACCAAGGATAACCCTGCCCGCCGGGACCGCCGCCTTGTGCTTTATGCCACAGGTTTGGGCCCGACCCGCGGGGGCGAGGTGCTTGCTGGCCAGCCGGCGCCTTCCGATCCGCTCGCCGTGACCGAAAGGCTGCAGGTCTTCTTTGGAGACCCGACTATCAATGGCAGCGAAATCATCGTGGAGTGGAGCGGATTAGTGCCGGGTTATATCGGCCTCTACCAGGCGAATCTCTATGTGCCAGGTGTTCATTTGCGGGGGGATGCGCTTCCGGTGACCTTGCGAATCGGCAATGTAAACAGCCCTTCCACCGCCCCGGTCAACCCCGTCGTAGCCGTTCAGTAGCATCCCAACAGTACTATGGCGTCCGGGGTAATGGAAGCTCCGCCAACCCAACGGCGGTCCCATTGCCTTCCTCCGTCCTCATGTGTTCAACTGATATAGCAGAAGGTATTAGAAACTATGGGTGTCCCACGTTTTTTCCGATTCGCGATCATTTCCCTGGTTGTCCTGTTGACAGCCTGCGGCGACCTGGAGTCTGACAAGAAGCGGCTGATTGAAACTGGCAAGAAGTACTACGATGCCGGCAAGTTCAAGGAAGCCTCCATTATTTTCCGGAAGGCGATCCAGAAGGACGCCCGTTTCGGGCAGGCCTACTTCGAACTGGGCAAGACCGAATTGAAGCGTGGAAACTATGGCGATGGCATCCGGGCCTACCAGCGCGCTTCCGAGTTGCAGCCGGAAAATGAGAACGCTCACAGCACGCTCGGCGACTTGTACATATCCATATTCACCGGAGATCCCAAACGCCATAAGATCCTCGTCGAGGATGCCCTCGGCTTGGCCGAGCGGCTGCTGAAAAGAGACCCAAAGGATTTCACGGCTCTCCGGATCCGCGGCTTTGTCGGCCTGGCCCACAATGACCTGAAGGAAGCCGCCGTCCATTTCCGCAAGGCGCTGGCCATCAAGCCGAATGAACCGAAGGTCACGCTCGCGCTGGCGCAAACCGTCGCCGCCCAGGGCAACGAGGAGGAGTCCGTGGCGATGATCCGTGAATCTATTGCCAAGAACCGGGACTTCATCCCTCTGTATGATTTCCTGTTCCGACTCATGCTCAAGCAGAAGAAGGTGGATGAAGCCGAGAAGGTGCTTGTCAGTAAGATGACAAACAACCCAAAGATGTCTTCCGCCTACCTGGAGCTGTCCACCTTCTATTTGCGGACCAACAAACAAGCCGAGGCGAAGGCCGTTTTGGAAAAGATTCTCAGCAATCCGAAGGATTTTCCGAACGGGCGCGACACCATTGGAGACTATTATTACCGCATCGGCCGGCTGCAGGACGCGCTCGAGCACTACGATCAGGCCGCCAAGGCCGCCCCCGAGGGCAAGCGCAAAGCAAGCTACCAGAAGAAGATGGCGGAAGTTATGGCGGTGATGGGCCGCCGCGAGGAGTCCCTGAAACTCGTGGAGGAATTGGTCAAGCGGGACAGCGAGGATGCCGAGGCGAGGGCCTTGCGGGCCGCCCTTCGCTTGCAAAGCGGCAAGAAGGAAGAGGTCTCCACGGCCATCTCCGAATTCCAGTCCGTGCTCTCCAAGATGCCCAACAACCCCGTGGTGCGATTCAACCTCGGGGAGGCGCACATGACCCAGGGAGCGCTGGACAAGGCCATTGCGCAGTACCAGGAGGCCTTGAAACTTAGCCCCACTTACCTGCCGGCGAAACTCGCGTTGGCGCGCGTCTACCTTACCCAGCGGGATCACGCCAAGTCCTTGCAACTCTCCGACGAGATGATTCAGCAGGCCCCGAATCTGGTGCCGCCGCGGCTGCTCCGCATCTCCTCCCTCATCGGGCTCAATGACGCCAAGACGGCGCGCGCGGAAACGAACCAGTTGCTGCAAGCCAACTCTAACATCAAGGACGCCCGGTATCTGCTGGCCTCGCTGGATTATGCCGAACAAAAAATGACGGAGGCGGAAGCGGGATTCCGTTTGCTGTGGCAGTCCACTCCGCCCGATAACCGTGGCCTGTTCGGGCTCGGCGAAGTATACATGGAGACCGGCCGCTCGGAGCAGGCCCGCCAGATCCTGGAATCTGAGCTGAAAAAGACCAATGCCAGACCGGTGCGCATGGCGCTGGCCAATATTCAGGTGCGCGCGAAGAAGTATGCAGAGGCTCTGGAACACTACCAGCTGCTGGCCAAGGAAAACCCGCAATCGGCTGACCTGCAGATGCGCATCGGGGAAACATACCGGCGCTGGGGAAAGCTGGATCAGGCCTTCAATCACTTTGAAAAAGCCAGCCAGCTGAGCCCGAAAGACGAGCTGCCTTATATTCAAATGGTGGCTCTCGCGGAGGTTTTGGGCAGACAGGAGAAGGTAAAGCCTCTCTATACGAAGATCCTCGAGGTCTCTCCCGATAACCCCGTCGCCCTGAACAACCTCGCCTACATGATGGCGGAAGCGGGCACGGACCTGGATCAGGCACTCACCTATGCGCAGCGCGCACGGCAGAAGATGCCCACCAACCTGGATATCGCCGACACGCTGGGCTGGATCTACATCAAGAAGAACCTGAGCGAGGACGCGATCAAGATCTTCCGCGACCTGGTGGAAAAGAAGCCGGACCACGTCACTTGGCGTTATCACCTCGCCATCGCCCTCTTCCAGAAGGGCGATAAGCTGGCAGCGAAGAAGGAACTGCAAACGGCGCTCCGCAACAGTCCTTCCAAGGAAGAAGACAAGAAGATCCAGGAACTGCTCGGCCGGATCGGCTAGCCGGGCTTCTCACAAACCATGTCCTCCTCGTCTCCGGTGCTTCGTCCGCCCTGGCTGCCCTACGTCGGGCCCTTCGCGATTTTTGTTCTGTTTCTCGCGCTGGGTGACAAGCTTGGGCTGGGCGCCTGGGAGTTCCCTTTCCGCGTCCTGGCGCTGACCCTGTCTCTGTGGTTCCTGTCCCGCCACGTGATCGATCTGCGTGCGCCGAACTGGCTCTCTTCGTCCCTGGTCGGCATCGGCGTGTTCGTGATCTGGGTGGCGCCGGATGTGCTCTGGCCCACCTACCGCCAGCACTGGCTGTTCCAGAACTCCATCATGGGCACCATTACCAGCAGCCTGCCGGAAGGTTTCCATATGGATCCGATGGTGCTGGTCTTCCGCAGCATCCGCGCCATCATCCTGGTGCCCATCATCGAGGAGCTGTTCTGGCGCGCCTGGCTCATGCGCTGGCTGATCAATCCCGACTTTGAGAAGATCCCGCTTGGCGCCTATCAGGCGTCATCCTTTGTCGTCACGGCGCTGCTGTTCGCCTCCGAGCACGGCCCGTATTGGGAGGTCGGCCTGGTTGCCGGCATCATTTACAACGCGTGGATGATCCGCACACGCAGCCTGGGCGACTGCATCCTGGCTCACGCCGTTACCAACGCCGCGCTCAGCGCTTACGTGGTTTTCTGCGGCAAGTGGGAATACTGGCTGTAGGCTCCATTCTATCCCCTACAATAGAGAAGAGAATGATTGAACACCTGCGCCCGGGAGCCAGCGCCGAACGCTCCCGGGTGGCTCTTTTTGACTTCGACGGCACAATCTCCACAATTCGTTCCGGCTGGGTGGACGTGATGGTCCCGATGATGGTCGAGATCCTGCTCGACCTCAAAACCGGGGAATCGGAACAGGAACTGGACGCGATCGTCCGCGAATACGTCGGCCGCCTCACCGGGCGTCAGACCATGTACCAGATGATCGAGTTCGTCGACCAGATCACCAAGCGCGGCGGCACGCCGCTCGATCCGCTCCAGTATAAGCACATGTACTTGGACCGGCTCTGGGTGCGCATCAAGAACCGCGTCGAAGAGCTCGAGCGCGGCCACTGTGCCCCGGAAAAATATCACGTTCCGGGCACGATGCCGCTGCTTGAGGCCTTGCGCGAACGTGGCCTCAAGATGTATCTTGCTAGCGGGACTGATGAGATCTACATGAAGCGCGAAGCCGAGTTGCTGGGCGTGGTCCCCTACTTTGAAGGCGGCGTCTATGGCGCACTGGATGACTACAAGAGCTTCTCGAAAGCCATCCTTATTCAGCGCATCATCCAATCGGCGGAGGCCAACGGCGAACAGTTCATCGGCTTCGGCGACGGCTACGTCGAAATCGAAAACGTCAAGCAGGTGGGCGGCGTCGCCATCGGGGTCGCCAGCGATGAGCCGGAATGCCTGAAAATCGATCCTTGGAAGCGCGACCGGCTGGCCGGAGTAGGAGCCGACTATATCGTACCCAACTTCCTGTGCCATCAGGAGCTGATGGCCACCCTGTTCCCCCGGTGAAATCGCGCTACGAGAGCTTTGACCGCGCGCGGCTCCGGATCAAGCCGCTGGCCGAGCGCTCGCACGATCTTCATCTCCGGCACTGGCTCGCGCTCGCCGATCCCACGCCGCCCTTTGATCACCCGGACCTCGCCATGGTGGCCGGCAGGCTTCTCGACGCCCGCAAATCGGCCGCCGCGCGCATTCTCATCATGGGCGCGCACCTGATCCGCGCCGGCGTCAACCGCCACATGATCGACCTGCTGGAGCGCGGCTGTGTCGACCTTGTGGCGATGAACGGCGCCGGCGTGATTCACGACTACGAGCTGGCCCGCATCGGCGCCACCACCGAAAGCGTCGCCCGCTACATCCGCACCGGCGAGTTCGGCTTGTGGCGGGAAACCGGTGAGCTGAACGACTGGATTGCGGAGGCCGCCTCGCTCGGACTTGGCCTTGGCGAAAACGCCGGCCGGCGGATTCTGGAAAGCCCCTACCCGCACCGCGAACTCAGCCTGCTGGCCGCTGCCTACCGCCTCGGCATTCCCGTCACCGCCCACGTCGGCATCGGCTACGACATCCTGCACGAACATCCCAACTGCGACGGCGCTGCCTTGGGCGCGGCCAGCTATCGCGACTTTCTCATCTTCGCCCGCAAGGTGGAGCGCCTGGAGGGCGGCGTGGTTCTCTCGTTCGGCTCCGCTATCATGGCTCCGGAAGTTTATCTCAAGGCGCTCGCCATGGCGCGCAACGTCGCTCACCAGCAAGGCCGGCAAATCCGCCAGTTCCTCACCGCTGTCTTCGATATCGTTCCCATCAACGGGGAACCCGGCAAGGAGTTGTCGAAATCCGATCCCGGCTACTATTTCCGCCCGCACAAGACCATCCTCGTCCGCACGGTCGCCGACGGCGGCCACAGCTGTTATTTCTGCGGCGATCACCGATCCACGTTTCCCGCCCTCCGCCGCGCTCTGCTGGAGGCCGGCGCATGACCACCAGGGAAATCCTCGACCGCTTCCGGGGACTCTCCGCGCTGGTTGTCGGCGACATCTGCCTGGACCGCTGGTGCCGTTACGATCCCGCCGCCGCCGACCTCAGCCGCGAAACCGGTATCCCGCGCATCGGCGTCGTCTCGGCGCGTACCACCGCCGGAGCCGGCGGCACCGTCGCCAACAACCTCATCGATCTCGGCGCGGGCCGCGTTGCCGTGCTCGGCGTCATCGGTCACGATGGCTATGGCTACGAGCTGAAGCGCGAGTTGGCGCTGCGCCAGATTGACCCCTCCCTGCTTGTTGAAGTCCACGGCATGCAGACCTTCACCTATACCAAGCTCATCAACAACGATACCGGCGTCGAAGACCTGCCCCGCGTCGACTTTATCACCACGCATGAGCTCTCCGAAGAGGTGTACGACATGCTGATCGAGCGCTTCTGGCTGGCTTTGCCGGAATTCGATGCCGTGCTCGTCTCCGATCAAGCCGAAACCGAGCATGGGGGTACTGTCTCGGCGCCGTTGCGCGATGCGCTTTCACAGGCAACCATGGAATGCCCGGACAAGGTCTTCTGGGTCGATTCACGAATGCGCCTGGAGTTGTTCCGCGGCGTGGTCGCAAAACCCAACTTACTGGAAGCCGAACTGGCCTGCCAGCGTTTGTTTGGCCGGATGGATCTGGAGCGCCTCCGCCGCCATATCGGCGACAGGCCGCTGGTTGTCACCTGCGGCGCCGAAGGCGCGCGCATTGTCGACGACGGTGGCATCCACACCGTGCCCGGCGCCTCTGTCGCCTCCCCTATCGATATCTGCGGCGCCGGCGACGGCTTTTCCGCCGCCGCCGCGTTGACTCTGGCCGCCACAAGCTCCATCTTTGAAGCCGTCCGCATCGGTAATCTCGCCGCCTCCGTCACCATCATGAAGCCCGGCACCGGAACCGCCACTCCCGCCGAGGTCCTCGAAGCCGAGTCCCGTCAGTGACCATCCTCGCCATCGACATCGGCGGCACCAAGTTCACGATAGCCGTTTTCGAAAGCGGCCGCATGGTCGCCAGGGAATCGCGCGCCACGGATCGGGAAGGCGGACGCGACTGGATGCTGGCGCAGATTCAGGAAGTGGCTGCCGGCTTTCTCAACAACCACCGCCCCGCCCGCTGCGGCATCGGTTTCGGCGGCCCTGTGCTTTTCCCCGAGCAGCGCATCGCGCTCTCCACCCACGTCGGCGGCTGGAGCGATTTCCTCCTGCCGGCCCATATCGAGGAGACCGTCGGCATCCCCGCCATCATGGACAACGACGCTAACGTGGGCGCCCTCGGCGAAGCGCTGCATGGAGCCGGCCGCGGCGCCGATCCCGTCTTCTACATGACACTCTCTACCGGCATCGGCGGCGGCATGATCGCCGGCGGAACCGTCTACCGCGGTGCGGACTCCTATGCCGGCGAAATAGGCCACATCACCATCGATCCCAACGGCCCGCCCTGCCTCTGCGGCGCGCGCGGCTGCTACGAACGGCTCTGCTGCGGACTTTGGCTCCAGCGCGACCATGGCCGCCCCGCCCACCTGCTGCTTCTGGATCCCGCCTTCGTATCACAATACGTCGTCAACCTCGCCGCGGGTCTCAAGGCATGTATCATGCTCTGGAATCCGGCGCGCATTGTGATCGGCGGCGGCATCAGCAAGGCCGGCGCGGCGCTGTTCGATCCGCTGCGCGCCGAGCTCCGCCGCCAAATTACCTCCTGGACCCGCGCACGCATCGACGTCCAGCCCGCCGCGCTCGGCGATGACAGTGTCCTGTACGGGGCTATGGAACTGGCGCGACAATGGAGAAAGACATGAATTTTCCCGCTACCTATCACCAGCAGCTACAGAACACCCTCGCCACCATCAATCTCGGCGACGTCAACAAGGCGATCGAATGGTTCCGCGAGGCCCGCGCGCACAATCGTCAGATTTTTGTCTGCGGCAATGGCGGCAGCGCCTCCACTGCTTCGCACTTTGTCTGCGATATGGTGAAGGGCGCCAGCTTCGGCCGGCCGCAGCGCTTCCGCATCACCGCGCTCACGGACTCTCTGCCCACGATAACCGCGTACTCAAACGATGTCACATACGACTGTATATTCGCAGAACAGTTGAAGAATTTCGCCCGTCCGGACGATCTAGTAATGGCGATCTCCGGGTCGGGGAACTCCCCGAACGTGATCCACGCTGTCGAGTATGCCAACTCCATCGGCTGCAGAACGCTGGCGCTGACCGGCAGGGACGGCGGCAGACTGGGCGCAATGGCCCAGTTGAATCTTCAGGTTGCCGAACCACATATGGGCCGCATTGAAGACGCCCACATGATCATCTGCCACATGATCGCCTACTACTTCATGGATACCGAACGTTGAAATTGACCTCCCCTGTTGCGCTTTAAGTGAACGATCCCATTACCAGGCAACAGGCCCTGGACTCGCGGCTCGCGCTGATCCTCAAGCACCGCGACCTGCCTGCGTTGGCTGAACACATCCAGGAACTCATGCTCCGCGTGCAGGATGAAGAGATTACCCTGCGCCAAATCACCAACATCATTCTCAAGGATGTCGGCCTCTCTCTGCGCGTACTCCGCACCGCCAATTCCGTCCACTACAACCGCTCCGGCCGCCCCATTGTCACCATCGGCCACGCCGTGGCCCTCATCGGACTGGACGCCATTCGCGATCTCGCCGCCACGCTTTTGCTGGTCCGCCATTTCCGTAACTCCGCCCCCGGGGTCCGGCACCTGCTGGCACTCAGCCTGCTCTCGGCCAACCATGCACGTCTTGCCGCCTCGCTCACCGGCCATAAGCAACTCGAGGAAGCCTACCTCTGCGGCATGTTCCGCAACCTCGGCGAAGTTCTCCTTGCCTGCTACTTCCCCCGCGATTACGTGCAGGTGCTGGAGCACATGAAACAAAAGATGTGCTCGGACCGCATGGCCTGCCGCACCCTTCTTGGCTTCACTTATGAGGAGCTCGGCCAGGCCACCATCACCCGATGGAACATGCCGGATCGCGTCGCCTTTAGCATGCGCCCGGAGACGCCCACCAGGAACTCCCTTGGCACCGAGCATGGCAGGGTGCATGCCCTCGCCAGCTTCGGCCATGAACTCACCGCCGTCATGCACCGCGATTCGCCGGAAGGGCTCCGCGGCCGCATGCGCCGCATGATCGAAACCCACGGTCCACTGCTTGATTTGCAACAGAGAGACATGGAGTGGATCGCCGAACAGGCCATCGAGGAGACCAAGTCCACTTTCGACATGCTCCAGATTCCCCTCGACGACCTCCGCCTCAAGGCCCAGATGGAGCATGCCATCAGCATGCTCAAGACGCTCGACGAGAGCGAATTTGACCTCACCGATCAGCTGCTGGAGGATGATCCCGAGCCCGAACCGGAGCCCCCGGCCGACTTGTTCGGCGACATGACCCACGAAGTCCATTCCGTCATCACCGAAGGCGTGTTCGAACTCAACCAGTTGCTGATGATCACCCTGGAAGCCATGCAGCGCGGTGGCGGCTTCCCTGTCGCCCTCTTCTGCCTGGTCGCCGAGGATCACCGCGAGATCCAGGCCCGGCTTGGGCTTGGCGAAGCAATCGAAGATCTCATTGCCCGTTTCCGCTTTCCTCTTCGCCGCGATTCCGGCCCCCTGTCTGAAGCCATGCTGGCCAGGCACGACATCGTCGCCCTTCACGGCCGTTACCTGGACTCCGATATGGCTCGCGCCATGGGTGCCGCCAGCTTCCTGCTCTACCCCGTGGTGGTCGACGGCGTCGCAGTCGGCTGCTTCTATCTCCAGTCCGGAAAAAAAGTGGAGGAGTTCGGCGAGCCCCAGCGCGCCTCCCTCAGCGGCCTGCGCGACTTGGCCGCCGCCGCCATCAAGATGAAGCGCGTCGGCTGAACGATTTCCGCTCGTAATCCATCCTCACAAGCCTGTGGGATATCCGAACGCGCGTAGCCGCTTTCCGCAAACTAACCCCTTTCTCTGCAATACTTGAGTATGGCACCCCAGTTGCCCATTCAATATCGAATGAGGATTCTGGTGCTGACGGTTGCGCTTGTGCCCGTATGGGGGCAGACTTCTATTACAGGAGTAGTTACAGACCCTTCCGGCGCCCTCCTCTCCGGAACTCGCCTCAACCTCGACTGCAACGGACGCCTCTCCCGCACCCGCACCAATCGTGCCGGCCAATTCCGCTTTGATCGCCCGGGAGCCGGTCCCTGCCTGCTAAGCATCACCCTGCCACCCTTTCAGCCCTTCCAGTTGAAGGTCACACCGCCTCAATCGGCCCTTTCCATCCAACTCTCCCTGGCCGAGCTCCGGCAGGAGCTGACCGTCCAATCCACTCTCCCACAACTGAGCGTTGAGCCGGCCGGCAACCGCGACGCGCTCGTCCTCGACAAGCAAACCCTCGATCTTCTTCCCACCATGAACGGCGATATCGTCCAAGCGGCCTCCCGTTACCTGGACCCCGCCGTCACCGGCACTGACGGGGTCAGCCTCGTCGTCGACGGCATGGAAACCGACAAGCTCGGCGTCACTGCTTCGGCCATCAACGAAGTCCGCATCAACCAGAATCCCTACTCGGCCGAATACTCGCGGCCCGGCCACTCTCGCATCGAGGTGATCACAAAGCAGGAGACCTCCGACTATCATGGCGAGCTGCGCGCCCGCGCCCGGCACTCCGTGCTCGACGCCCGGAACGCCTTCGCGCTGGAGCGGCCGCTGCAACGGCGCATGGCGGTGGAAGGCCACTTCACCGGCCCCATCGGCAAGAGCCGCCGCACATCCTTTCTCCTTAGCGGGGAGGCCGATCGTGAAGATGAACAGTCGCTGATCGTCGCCCGCAACCGCGACGGCCTGCTCCAGCAGCTCTACCCGCAGCCGGGCCGCGAGTACGAATTCTCCGCGCGCATCAACCACCGGCCATCCGATACCAGGATGCTCTCCATACGGTATGAACTGGAACGTCAGTCGATCCGCGGCGCAGGAGTAGGCGGTTTCTCACTGCCCGAGACCGCCTTCACCCAACGCGAGCGGGATAATGACCTCTACATGAAGCAAGTCCTGTTTCACTCCCCGCAGTGGATGAGCGAAATGCAATTCCGCATTCGCCGCGACTCAGAAACTACACGCAGCCTGCATCCCGGCCGCCCGCGAATCGTCGTCGAGGATTCCTTCACCGCCGGCGGCGCGCAGCAGGACACACTCTCTTCCCGCACCGGAGCCGAAGGTGTCTATGTGGTCAGCGCTTCGCGGGGCCGCCACTACCTCCGCGCCGGCGCCGCGCTGCGCGACCTCACGCGCTACTCCGATAGAGACCTCACCAATCGCGAAGGCACTTTCTTCTTCGCCGGTCTTGCCGACCTGGAAACCAACCGCCCCTATAGCTTTATCCAGCAGCGCGGCAACCCCACGCTTACTTTCTGGAACGCCGATGCCGCCTTGTTCCTTCAGGACGACTTCAAACTCCGCTCCAACCTAACCCTGGGCGCCGGCCTGCGCTGGGAGCGCCGCCGCTGGCCCGCCGATGGCATCAACTTCGCCCCGCGGGTCTCCGCCGCCTGGTCTCCCGGCAGATCCTCGGGCACAGTGCTGCGCGCCGGCGTGGGAATCTTCTATGACCGTATGAGATCCAGCTCCGCGCAGGATGTGCTCCGCTTTGACGGCCAGCGCCTGCTCCGCTTTGTCCTCACCGATCCCGGCTATCCCGATCCCTTCTCCGCCGGCGCAGGCGGAATCACGCCGCCGCCGAGCGTCGTGCGGTTCGATCCCAGCCTCCGCTCTCCTTACCTTGTCCACCGCAGCTTCACCGTCGAGCACCGCCTGGCCGGCAAAACCACCCTCTCGATCGGCTACTCCGGCCTCAGCGCTGCCAAGCAATTCCGCTCCCGCGATCTCAATACACCTCTTGCAGCGGGCCTTCCCCGGCCCGATCCCTCCTTCGCCGTCATCCGCCAGATCGAATCCTCGGCCCGGCTGGCCGGCGATTCCCTGCTGTTCTCCTTGCGCGGCAATCTCACTCCCTGGATGCAGGGCACCGCGCGTTACCGCATCGGTTATGTCCGCAACGATTCCTCAGGTATCGACGTCATCCCCGCCAACAGCCGCGACCTCTCCCAGGAATGGTCCCGCGCCGACTTCGACCGCCGCCACCGTCTGGACCTGCTCGCCACCATCAAAGCGGGCAGCCTGTTCGACCTCGGCATCGCCGCCGAGCTTGACACCGGCCGTCCCTACAACCTCACCACCGGCCGGGACGACAACGGCGACGGCCTCGCCAGGGATCGTCCCGCGGGAATCCCGCGCAATCATCTCCAAGGCCCAGGCAGCTTCACATTGGACGCCCGCTGGTCGCGCAAGTTCAAACTCCACTCCGATCAGAGTGGCCCGTCCGTCGCCCTTCAAATGGATGCTTTCAATCTTCTCAATCGCGTCAACTTCTCCCGCGTGATCGGTAACCTCAGCTCCCCCTTTTTTGGCAGCCCCGTGGCTGCCGGCTCGGCACGCCGCATGCAAGCGGGCCTAAAATTCGAGTTTTGAGGATTCCATGAAAACAGCATTCTCACTCCTGTTGATCCTCTCCGGTTTCGGATCCGCATTCTTCGCCGTCCATGCTTATGACGACAAGGACAAGAAGGCCGAGCGACGCCTGCAGGAGCGCACCGACTCCGTGGCTAAGAAGCTTGCCCGGTGCCAGGCTTGGAACACGTCGGATCTCAACCGCTTTCTCAACTCCAAGGCATCCGCCCTCTTGGAACGGGCCAAGACCAGCCGCGCGGATCATTTCATGGCGGACCGTCTGCTGCGCGCCGCCGGGGAACTCCTGGAAGCCAGCGAGGAAGTCTTCAAAGTCTCCACCAAGCCGGATGACTCCGCGCCCAAGGAAAAAGCGGAAACCGCCCGCGAGTTGGAAAAGGACTACTTTCGCGTTCAGCAGGGCGACTACTTCGCCGGCCTCAGCGGCGAAGCCGATGCCGCAGCCTGGGTGAAGCACTCGCGAAGCCTGTACCAGCAGGCGCGCGCCGCCTATGACGCCGGCCGCTTCCGCAAGGCGCGCCGCCTCGGTCACGCCGCGGACGCCGTCATCGACGCCCTGGAGTACCTTGCCCAGGCCCGCGTTCGCGTGCCAGAGCCTCCCAGGCTGCCATAATGGATAACCTGATAGACGATGCCTTACCGCCTTGCACCCGCCAGCTTCCGCGGACAGGTTATCGCCATCGTCGCACTCTCGCTCGCCGTCGTTGCCCTTGCCGTCGTCATGGTGAGGGAAACCGTGCAGAGCACGCAGCAAAGCCTGCTCGACGAGGCACGGGAACAGTGCCGAGCCGCGGCCCGCGAACTCGCCCTCCAGCTTCGCGAACGGCAGGCCTACGCCGAGGATCCGCTTACCCACTTGCCGCTTGAGGCTCAGGATCTTTCCCTGCGCGGCCTCTCCTCCGCCGTCCTGCGATCCTATGAAGGGATCTCCGGCGGCTACTTTGATTCCGATTCCGGCCGCCTGCTTGGCTACTCTTTTCCCACCGCGGCCACCGGTCATGCCCCGCCTTCCGCTTCCACTCTTCGCGCCCTCGCCGCACAGCCGGACTCGGTCTCTGTTGCCGGACTTACCGTCTTCGCCGCCGAATCATCCGAGCCGCTGTCGATCATCTCCTGGACAAGCAAGACCGTGGTCGCCGTCAACCCTCTCGGCGGACGTCTCTTCTGGTCCGCCTCGCTTGCACTCGCCGCATTGCTTGGCTTGGTTGGCGTCGTCTCCATCTGGCTCAATCTCCGCCGAGGCATCGACGATGTCCGCGATGGTCTGCAGAAACTGGAAACCGACTTTTCCCACCGCCTGCCAGCCGCCGCGGGCGAGTTTTCCGAGATTACCCAGGCGATCAACCAGATGGCCGCACGCCGCGCCGCGCTCGATGAAGAATACCGCCGGCAGGACCGCCTCGCCGCCCTCGGCAAAGTCGTCGCCGGCGTCGCCCATGAGATCCGCAATCCGCTCAACTCCATGCGCCTCACCCTGGAGCTGCTCGCACGCCGACTTGATGCTCGGCAAGTCCAGGCCGCCATCGCAGAAGTGGATCGCCTCGACGCCATCCTCTCCCGCCTACTCGCCTTCGGCCGCTCCACTCCGCACCATCCGCTTTCCCAAGACATCGCGCCGTTGCTTGACCGCGCCGTCAAAATGATTCACGAGCAGCGTCGCCAGCGCGATATCCGCCTCGATCTTCAGATCGAGCCCAACCTGAAAGCCGTCGTCGAGGCGGCGGGCATTGAGCAGGTGCTGATCAATCTCCTGCTCAACGCCACCGAGGCCGCTCCTCCGGGCGGCGAGGTGAAAGTCTCCGCGCACCGTGCTGATGACGCTGTTGTCATTCAAGTCGCCGACAACGGTTCAGGCATTCCTGCTCACGCGCGGCCGCATATGTTCGACGCCTTCTACACCACCAAACCTCATGGCACCGGGCTCGGGCTGGCCGTCTCCCGCGAAATCCTCTTGCGCCAAGGCGGCAATCTCGAATTCGAAACCTCCGATGCGGGTACCACTTTTTCCGTCAGGCTGCCCGCCAAAGGAGCCCCCGCTTGAAGCCCAACACCATCCTGCTCGCCGAAGATGAGCCTCAGGCGCGAGACTCCCTCCGCCAGCTTCTTGAAGAGGAAGGCTACAGGGTGGTGTGCGCCGCCGACGGCAACACCGCCTCGGACTTGCTTCGCGCGCGGCCCTTCGATGCCGCCCTGCTCGATATCCGCATGCCCGGCAAGGACGGCCTTACCCTGCTCGGCGAGATCAGCCGTCTTGCTTCTCCCCCCGCCGTTCTCATCATGACCGCCTATGGCACCAGCGCCGCCGCCATCGAGGCCATGAAGCTCGGCGCCTTTGACTACATCACAAAACCCATCCGCTTTGATGAGCTGCACATCCAGCTCGAGCGCGCCATCAACAGCCGCCTCCGCACTCGCGAGCTCGAGGCCTACCGCGCCACCGAACCTCAGCCCGCCCCTTGGGAAATGGTCGGCTCCAGCCCTGCCATGCAGCAGCTTTATAAATCCATCGGCCAGGTTGCTCCCACAGATTCCACCGTTCTGATCCTGGGCGAATCCGGCACCGGTAAGGACTTGGTCGCCACCGCCATCCACCTCCACAGCCGGCGCGCCGGCCAGCGCATGGTCAAGGTCAATTGCGCCTCCATTCCGGAATCGTTGCTGGAAGCCGAGTTGTTCGGGCACGAAAAGGGCGCATTCACCGGCGCGGCACAGCGCCGCATTGGAAAGTTCGAATACGCCGCCGGCGGCACTATCTTTCTCGATGAAATCGGCGAGCTCTCCGGCTCTACTCAGGCCAAGCTTCTCCGCGTTCTCCAGGAACGCTCCATTGAGCGGCTCGGTTCCAATCTCACCATCGAGCTTGACGTACGAGTTGTCGCCGCCACGAATCGGGATCTCAAGAAGGCCGTCCAGGAAGGTTCCTTCCGCGAGGATCTCTTCTACCGCCTCCACGTATTTACCATCCAGGCGCCTCCCCTTCGCGAGCGCCGCGAAGATATCAGGGAGCTCGCCCCTGCTTTGCTTAGTCGCAGCGCTTCCCGCCTCCAGATGCCCGTTCCGCCCATCACCGAGGATGCACTTAATGTGCTGGAAAGCCGTGACTGGCCGGGCAACGTACGGCAGCTGGAACACTGCCTGGAGCGTGCGCTCATCCTCAGCCGCGGCGGTCCGGTTTCCGCCTCGCACTTGGATGCGCAATCCTCCGGCCTCCTCCGCGACACCGATGAAATGCCGCTCGATGCCGGCTTTCATGAATGCGTCAGTTGGCTGCAACGCCGGCTTGTCACCCAAGCCCTCGCCGATGCCGCCGGCAACCGCACCAAGGCCGCCGAGAGCCTCAAGATCAACCGCAGGCTTCTCTACGACAAAATGCGCGAATTCGGGATCGAGTAATTTCGGCGCCAGGCCGGGTGATCCGGCTCACCGTAGTACCATGCAATTTCATGGTTCCCGAGAGCTCGCGCCGCGCTCTGCTCGAAGAGGCCGCGCAACTGCCTGCCATACAACTTGATCCCGATGCACTCTGCGCATTGGAGCTGATTGCCATTGGAGCATTGGCGCCTTGGGAGAAGTTTTCTTGCGGCGGGAGCGGGCAAATCCATCCCGGCCAGCGCGTCACGCTACGCGATGGTGAGAATCGCCGGCTTGGCGTCTTGACCGTGGAGACGGCCGGAGAGCGCCTGACCGGGAGCGTGGAGCTTCTCGATCTGCCGAAGAATCCTGGATTCGCTTCCCTGAGACGGCGGCCGGATGAACTGAAGCGTGAGCTGGCGGCTGCGGGCAAATCTCGCGTCATCGCGTATTGGGTGGATGGATGGGTCGATCAGGAGACGCTGGAACAGCTGCGGAGAGAAGATGCGGCAGTCTTGTTGCTTGTGGCGCGGCGGTGGAACGCCGGACCAAAGTGGGAGGATTTCGCCGCGGCGCGTGGGGCGATAGCGGCTGCGGAGCTGTTGCCCCAGCCGGCATTCGTGAATCTTGTCCCCTGGCCGGGTGAGGACCGTAGACGAAGGGCCGTGATCGAAAGAAATCTCGGTGCGACGGAATCATACGAGCATGTTGCTCCCAAGAATGCGAGTTACCATCCGCGCATCCAACAAATCATTGAGGAGATCACAATACCCTCTCAACGGCAGGGCTTCTGCGTCTGGTTCACCGGACTGCCCTCATCGGGGAAGTCAACGATCGCGCAGGAGTTGGCGACGTTGCTGGTGGAGCGGGGCCGGCGCGTCACGGTTCTGGATGGCGACGTGGTGCGGACGCACCTTTCCAAAGGGCTCGGCTTCAGCCGCGAGGACCGCGACACCAATATTCTGCGGATTGGCTTCGTGGCAGGGGAGATCGTGCGCCATAACGGAGCGGTGATCTGCGCCGCGGTCAGCCCGTACGGGGAGGCGCGTCGGCGCGCACGGGAGATGTGCGGGGATGGGTTTGTCCTGGTCCATGTGGCGACACCACCGGAAATCTGCGAAGAGCGCGACGTGAAGGGATTCTACGCGCGCGCGCGCGCCGGCGCTATGAGCGGCATGACCGGCGTGGATGATCCCTATGAGCCGCCGGAGGACGCCGAAATCACGCTGACGACAACCGCGGCGCCGCCGCGGGAATGCGCCCGTACGATCGCCGCCTATCTCGAACGGCAGGGCCTGCTGACCGGGCCTGGATGCTAAAATCAAACCTCGCATGGCGTTTCCGATGGAAGTGACACCGCAAGAGGTAAAGCAAAGGCTGGATACCGGAGAGAGGCTGGCGCTCATCGATGTCCGCGAGCCGGCGGAGTTTCAACTGACACGGATTGAGGGCGCGCAGCTGATCCCGATGAACTCCATTCCCGCGAGGCTGCAGGAGCTGGACTCCCTTGCCGATGAGGCGGCGTTGGTTGTCTTCTGCCATCACGGCATGCGCAGTTTGAATGTTGTGAACTGGCTGCGGCAGCAGGGCGTGGAATCCTGCCAGAGCATGGCGGGGGGAATCGAGCGCTGGAGTTTGCAAGTGGATCCCACGGTGCCGAGATATTGAACGATGGCGAAAACAAAGTTCTATCTGAAGCCGACTTGAACCAGCTGCCGGAAAGCGCGGAGTTTCCTGCGCGAAAACGGATGGGAAGTCGAAGAGATTGATCTGTCGAAGGGGCTGAGCGTACCCGAGTTGGAGGCGCTGATCGGCGATTCCGACTACAAGCTATTCCTGAACACGAAGAATGAGCTCTACCGGGAGCGCGGGATGAAGGAGAAGCCGCCGCCGCGTAAAGAGGCGATTCGGCTGATGTCGGAAAATCCCAACCTCGTGAAACGGCCGTTGTTCGTTCGGGGCAAAAAGATGGTGCGAGGCTTCGACGTGGAAGCCGTACGCACACTTCTCACCTAGGCACCTGGAAGCGGTATGCGCCGAACCGTAAGCTGTCGCCTGGCCGGACCTGTTTGTAAAGAAAAGGGCCCTGTTCTTGCCAGGTCCCTTTGTCGCTGAGCAGGTTCTTCAGAGTGGGGTCCGGCGCCAGCAGGAAGGCAACTCGATTGACGCCCGGGGGAAGCAGGATTTCGCCGTTTGCCACAGGCGGGGCCGACGTAGTGCGCTCCAGAAGGAACCAGCTGGAACGAGGTTCCGGGGATGCTTGCGGATCCTGATGGAGGACCACGAGAGGCAGGTCGGGGAAATAGTAGGAAAGGTGCCTCCAGGTGATGAGGGAACGATAGGAGATAACGGCGAGGCGTCGCCCGGTGCGTAGCTCCATCAGAGAGGTGAAGGCGGCTTGCGTCTGGTTGTCGATGGAGCGGACAGCGCGGAGGCTTGCGGCACGCGCGATGCCAGGTAGCGGCCGCACGAAAAGGACAACATTGAGCACGACGGCGGCGGCCGCGACAAGATAGGGACGGCGCACCACGGTGAACGTGTTGGCGAGGACAACCGCTCCCAGAAGGCAAATGACTGGCGCGGTGATGATGGTCTGGTCCGGGTCGCCCACATGCACGATCGCGTGAAAGAGAAAGGCGGGGAGAAAACGAACCGCCAGGAAGGCCGACTTCCAACGCCAGTCATCGATCGCCGGGCCCCGCCTGGCGATCGGCAGCGCCCAAATCCAGGTGAGCAAACCGATCCCATTCCAGGTCACGGCAGCGATGAACATCCTTGCCGCGGAATCTTGATTCCCGCCCCACAACATCGATGAGCCGCTGAATTCGCTGGTTGCGTAGTTCTGTAGCGTGCTCAAGTAGACGAAAAAACCACCTGTGGCCTGGATCGTTACCCACAACCAGCCGGCGGTAACAGCTCCGCCAAGCGCGAATGCGGTGAGCCATTGCCGGAAGGTACGGCCGCTGCGCACGCCGGCGAGAATAACGACAGGAGCCAACATGAACATCGATGCAGGACGAAATCCTCCGGCCAGGGCCAGCAGCATGCAGGCGGTGTAGAACCAGCGCGGAGAGGAGTCCTTCTTGGCGGCGCGCCAGCATGCCAATGTGACCGCCGTGGCGCCAGTGGCGAGAAAGACACGCACTTGATGAGTGATGCCGCCGAGCCAGAAGGCGGGATTAAAAAGCAGAAGCAATGCGGCGAGCCAGCCAACGCGTTCATGAAACATCTCCCTTCCCAGCAGCCAGAGAAAAAGCAGGGAGAGCGCAGATCCCAGGAGTCCGGCGGCCAGAAAGACCTCCCGCGGGGAGCCGATGACCGTATGCAGCAGGCGGCTCAAGCCAACAAATAGTGGATACCCCGGCGGCTGCGGCTGGTGGAGGCTGGGGTTAAACTCCTCCAGCGCCAAAGCGAAGTTGATGTTGTCGAAATAGTAGAGGTACTGCGGCGCGAAAGCCAAGCGCGAAACAATCAGCAACCCCAGTACGAGTATCGCGATCGGCCATCGCGGCAGGCCGGCGCTTGCCTGCGGCCCGGTGACGTTCATTTGATCAAGCGGATGTGCGCGGTGTGATGGCGGCAGTGCCAGTCATATAGGGCAAGCATGTATTCGAGCGTGATCTCGCCCATTTCCGGGTGGCGAAGCTTGCGCTGAAAATCCCGGTCACTCAAGCTGCGCAGCAGCCGTACCCAACGGTCGTGCAAGGCATCCAGGAGTTGAAGGGAGATTTCCGCCGGCGCGCTGCGGGCGTCTTCGAGCTCCGCCCAGCGGCTTTCCTCGTAAGGTTTGATCGTGGGCGTCTCCTCGGTCAGGGCGAGGCGGAAACGCACATAGCTGTTCATGTGGCTATCCGCAACGTGATGCACTACCTGGCGGGCGGTCCAGCCGCCGGGGCGGTACGGTTTGTCCAGACCGCCTTCCGGCAGTTCCTGGATCGCCTGGCGGAAGCCGGCGGGGGCGCCTGCAATACCCTCTATCTGCGCGTTGCGGTCCGCCGCGGTAGAAGCGGCTGGAGGAGTGAATTTGCCGGCGGGATAGCGAAGGTCTTCCATCCCAACTAGGATAGCTGAGCTTTTCTCGGGCCGCCTCGGCGGCGTTAGAGGCCGAATTCTCGCTTGAGGATGGGGAAGGTGGCTCGAAAAAAAGCGCCGGCGCCCTTGGGGTTGGGGTGGCCGGCGGAGGCGCGGAAGCAGAGTTCGCGATCGAGAAAGTCCGGCTCATCGCGGATGCAGACTTGCCTGCGTTCGGCGATGACTTCATCCTGAGGCTGCAGGTTGAGCTTGATTCCATAGACCCAGGGGTCTTTGGTGAAGGCGGCGTTTCCGGCTGTGAACGGCGGCTTGACGAGGTGGAAGCGCTTGGAGCTTGTTTCCGCATTGACCTGATCGACGGCGTCGGCGATGAGGGGATTTGATTCGGTCCAGAACTGAATGGCGTTTGCGATCACCCGGGCGGCGGGGTTGAGCGAGAGCAAGGAGTTGGCAAGGTCGATGCCGAACACGGCGCAGAAGGTAGGGATGCGGAGAGCATCGCTTTCGCGGCTCAGGACGAGGTGATAGGAGCAGACGAGGAAGCGGGTTTTAGGGTTGGGGAAGCGGGCGTGAAGCTCGTGAAGAAGAACCTTCAGATCCACGAAGCAGTGCTGGCGGGTCAGCGAGGAGATCTGGCCGGGCTTCGTGAAGGGGTTGAAGATGCGGCGGATGTCGACGTCGTTGATGCCGCCGTTGACGATGACAAGGTCGGTTTGGGCGGGGTCGGACTGGAAACGGTCGGCCTGATCGAGGATGGAAGGGAATGCAGCGGGGACTTCACCATCCAGGAACGGCTGGCCTGTGGGGGCGTTGACGCCGATCACGGCGCCGGAGTGGGCAAGCATTTCATGGGTGACGGTGAAGTTGGGGTGGAACTTGAGGATCCATTCCTTCACAAGCGCGTGGTGCTTAACGCCTTCCTTCAGGCCCTGACCCCAGGGAACGGAGTCTCCGATGACGAGGATGTGGAATTTTATTCCCGGCATGAGGGCAGTTTATCTGAAATGAACCACCTCGAGGCAGGAGGGGATGAGGGTGAGTTCCAGGGGAAGCATGCCGAGGGCTTCGCCATCGACTTCGATGGAGACTTTTTCGTGCGAGCGGGCGATGACGTGGCGGGCGCGGAAGTGATGGGTCTTCGGGTGGACGTAGAGGTTTTCCGAGTAGAGCACCGGCAAATCTTTGGCAAGAACAAACATGCCCAGCTGATCGATGACGGTGACCTCCAACAGACCGTCGTCCATCTGTGCGCGCGGGCAGACGTGCATGCCGCCGCCGTGGTATCGGCCGTTGCCGATGGCGATGTTGGTGATGGTGTGTGTGGTGGGAGCTGCACCGTCAAGTACGAGTTCGACCGTTTTGGGCTGGTAACGGAAGAAGACTTCGAGCGTGGCCCAGATAAAGGCAGCTTTGCCGCTCGTCTGGCTCAGCCAGTTCTTGGAGGCGAGGGCGACTTCACCGCCCATGCCGAAGCTGACAAGGTTGGCGAAGTAGCGCGAGCCGGGTTTGCCGTCGTGGCCGAGGTAGCTGACCTTGCCCGCGTCGATGCGTTCCACGGCGCCCTTCTCGATGGCCGTGAAGGCCTCCTCGATGTTGGCGATGCCGAGACTGCGCTGGAAGTCGCCGCCCGTGCCCATCGGGAGGATGGCGAGGACGGCATCGGGGTTGACGGGTTTGTCCTGGTCTAGGAAGCCGTTGACGACTTCGTTGATCGTTCCGTCGCCGCCGGCGGCGATGATGCGATGGTAGCCTTCCTCCAGGAGCTGTCGCGCGAGGTGAGTGGCGTGGCCGGCGCAATCCGTAAAACGGACTTCCAGATTGCCTAGACGTGCGGCAATCGCCGGCCAGCGGCGGGCCGTCTTGCCGCTGGCCGAGCGCGGATTGACGATGGCGGCGGTTTTCATGCGGCGCGCCGGGCGCGCAGATCTTCCACGGTCGCCCGTAGCGTTTCCAGCGGATCGCGGATGCGGAAGCCCAGCTCGGATTCGGCCTTGGCGCTGGAGCAATGCCAGAACATGGACGACATCTTAATGGTGGCGTCGTCAAGCTCGAACTTGCGGCCCACCAGCGGCATCACGCGCCGCAACAGAGGAGCCATGGCGAGCGATGCTCCAACGGAGATTTCCAGAATCGGCGGGCGCAGGCCGGAAATTTCCGCGACGTGATTCACGATGCGCCGGAACGTCCAATTCGGGCCCCCCAGCAGATAACGTTCGCCGAGGCGGCCGCGGCGCATGGCGCCGATCACCCCGGCGGCGCAGTCGCGGGCGTCTACGAAGCTCATCCCTCCAAGCGGCATCGACATGATCTGGCCGTCCAGGAACATAGCCAGATCGCCGGTGGAGGAGTTGCGGCCGTCACCGGGGCCAAGCAGCAGCGCAGGGTTGACGACAACGATGGGCAGTTTATCCCGCTGGAAGTATTCAAGCGCGGCTTTCTCGGCGTAAATCTTGCTTAAGTAATAGGCCCAATGGCCGACCACTTCGTGTTTGTAGCCGGCCGTTTCATCGTGAATGACAGGCTCGTGGCTCACGGCGATCGTGCCGGAGCTGCTGGCGACGACGACGCGCTCCGGCTGATGCTTCTTCGCAGCCTCGCAAACGTTGCGCGTGCCTCCGACGTGCACACGGTAAAGAAGGATGTTGTCCTTGGGGTCCCGCGACACGATTCCGGCCAGGTGATACACGGCGCGCGTTCCGGCCATCGCGCGGTCGACGTCATCCGGTGAAGTGATGTCGCCACGCACGACTTCGATGGCGGGGTCCTCGTCCCATACCGGCGCGCCGCGGCAGAGCACGCGCACCGGACCTTCCCCTTCGCGCTTCAATTGATCGATCAGATGTTTACCGAGGAACCCCGTGGCTCCCGTGATGAGGATGGGCTTCATTCGCGGCTAAACGGCCTCCGGAGTGCCAAACACGTCCACCATCTGAATTGGGGGAATGTGAAGGTGCGTGACCGTGGGTGTACGCCCGACGTGCGACTTAGCCATTTCGAGAGCCTCATCCATCGTGGCCGCAACGTCCCAGCCCAGGATGTCGGCGACGCGCTTGTCCTCTGCGCCCACCACGATCACCTTGCCGACATGGGCCTGCCCATTCTCCCCCCAGTACCACATGTAGAAGGGATGAACGCCGTGATAGGCGTTGCCGGTCCGGTACATGTGCCGGTAATCGGGGTTATGGGCGAACTCCGCTTCGTATTTGTGCTGGAGCTTCACCGAGTCGCGCGTTTCGGGAAGAATGCGATGGAAGAATTCAATATAGCTGGGGTGATGGATGGGATCCCATTCGTCATAGAGCGGGTGCGTGAGAATCATCACCCCGTTCTTTTTGACCAGCGGCATGCCGCGGTACATGTTGAAGAAGTACCCGAGCCCGAGGACGCGCACCAGCAGCGGGTTCAAGATGGAGTTCACGTTGTAGGGCGAGATGAACGGGACGCCGAAGATGACCACGTCGGACTGGCCTTCCACCGGCACCGAGTACTGCGCGTAGCAGTATTCAACGGTCTTGTCGTGCACAGGATGGGTGGCGCCGGCATGAACCGCGATCAGCTCATAGAAAGCAGGGAACGCGAACAACACCTTCCGCTTCATCGAGCGCGACAGCATGCCGAGGCCCGCCTGCGCCGCCTTATAGCTGATCTTGTCGGCGGCGTTCCAGCGGTCCTCGTTCTTCACAAAGAAGGCCATCTTCGGATCGAACATCGCGTTGTTGACCACGGTTTCGATGTGGAACGTCTTCAGATGCCGGCTGATCACCTCCATGATCCGGTTACAGGAATGCGTCAGCGCGGAGCGCCGGTGGTCAAAATAGGAATCGCATTCCAGGATCGTCTGCGGTGTGTGGTGAGCCTGAAGCGTTGGGTAGTCGCACAACCCGACGCTGACGCTCTTCGCGCCGCCATCCATCGGGACCAGGTTGATGTTGACGTAGATGAGCAGGTCCGATTCGGCCGCGCGCCGGTTGATGCGGACGCGCTCACCGATAGCTGTTCTGCCAAGCTCGACCATCCCTTCCGGATCTTCGCCGTCATGGTTGTAGAGTTGGTTCGGGTAATAGGTGTGGAAAATGCGGCTGCCGACGCAATGCTCGATTTCACCCGTGGTCATCCGCCGGTGGAAGCTGGTGGCGATGATGATATGGACGTCGGTGACGCCATGGGCGGCGAGCATCTCCAAGACGATCGAAAGGACCGATTCGCGCAGGTCCGGCCGCTTCATCCGCGGCAGAGTGAGGGAGACATCGTCGATGGCGATGGTGACGCGCATTCCAGGCTTGAGTTGGGCCGCGAGAGGCTCCATGCCTTCCGGATACGACAACGCGTGGCGGATCGCGCGAGCGCGGTCCCTCAGGCCGGCTATAGTGGGTTTCGGGTAGATCATGCGTGTGCCGGCGGGCAGTTTCACGCGCATGAGATCCTCTCCGTTCCACAGCAGCCGGGGCGCGGAATCGGCCTCCAGATAGTGGATGCAGTCCTCGTGGGAGACGTCGGCCAGGCGGCCGACGGTGTTCGGCCCGGGCTCGGGAAACTCGAACTTACGCTGCCTGGGTACGGCTACGGGTTCAGTCGGAATGGTGGACATGGGTCGCTTCCTTCAGGTTGAGGACGGGCCAGCCCCTGGCGGAGGCGATCCGCCGGAGGCGCGAGTCCGGGTTGGCGGCGGCGGGTTGGCCGACCGCTTCGAGCATCGGCAGATCCGAGAGCGAGTCGGAATAGGCCTTGCACTGCATCGTCTCGACATTATACTTGCCGCAAAGTCGGAGCATTGCTTTTACTTTCTCATCTCCAGCGATGATCGGCGGGCGCAGCGCTCCGGTCGCGGCGCCGTTTTCCCACTCCAGCGTGTTGGCGACGACTTCGTCAAAGCCCAGGTAGCGGACAACCGGCTCAACCGCAAAGTCGAGGCTTCCGGTTACCAGCACAGCGCGGTAACCCGCGCGGCGGTCCGATTCGACCAATTCTTTCGCGCCGGGGTAAATCGCATTGCGCATCATGGCGTCGAACATGGCCTGCGCGCTCGCGCGTAGACAGGATTCCGATAAACCCCGGTATTCGCGGTAAAAGACGACGTTGAAGACGTGCCGGGAATACCAGTCGAGCGCGATGAGGAAAGGCACAAGAAGAATCAGCTTGCCGAGCTTGAACGCCGCCCGCAAGTGGGATGGCTGGTTGCGCATAAACCAGACGTACTGCGTGACGACGTTGCTGGAGACCAGCGTACCGTCCAGATCGTAGAAGGCCAACCCCGTGCAGGGCGCCTTGTCAGCCATAGATGCGGCTCAAGGACTCCCTTGCCTGCTCGCGTAGAGCAGTGGCCTGGCTGGCGTCCGGTGTGAGCGGCCCGGCCGATTTCGCCAGCGTCTGCCGGCGCAGTTCCTGGAGAGCGACGGGGATCACCGGAGCGCCGGTGTTGAGCGCGGCATGGAGTGCGGCCAAGCGGTATCGGGATCGTGCGGCGGTGGTGCCGACGGGAGAGTCGGGCAGAAGGATGACGACCGAGCTGCGGCGCAGCGCCTCTTCGATTTCTTCTTGCGAGGCGGCGATCGCGGGCCGGATGAGGAACGAGGCGAGCGGCGGAAGGTGCATCGTCCCCTCCTCGCCGGAGAAGACAACCTTGCCATCCACGAGCGCCGCCAGCGTAAGCGGATCGAGCCTTCCGCATCGGTTGGCCATGACCACGGCCGGGCCGCTCAGCAGTTCGCCCTTGCGTTTGGGCTGGCGTCCCAGGATGCAGAGCACGAGGCGCGAGGAAGCTGGTACGATCCCGGGCCCAGCGATGCGGACAACACACCCGGTCACTAGCGCCGTGAGCCTGGCGGCAGTGTTTCTGACAATGCGTGCCCCACCGGTCAGAGTGGCGATGAAACCGCGGCGGAGCAGGGAGCCGGAGTTCTTCGCCAGCAGGCCGGTGAACTGGACCGCGGGCGGTGGGCCGTTGGCGCCGAGCTTGCCCGCAAGATAAAGCCGGCTGGCTTTCTGCCGCTGGAGTTTGCCATTGGAGGTTTTGGGAAGGGTGCCGGGCGGAATAAGGAGGACCTCATCTGGCTGCAAGCCGCAGGCATCCGTGACGGCGATGCCGACGCCGGCCTGCACACGCGCCATGTCGGCGCCGGACGCGGTACTCTCGGCGACGAGGACGAGCTTTTCGGTTCCAGTTGCCGGATCGGCTACCCCGATGGCGATGACGCAGCAGGGGCGAACGCCGGCCACCGCCGCGGCCGCGTTCTCCAGAGTCTGGGGCGCCAACTGGCGGCCATGTTTGAGAATGACGTCCTTCGAGCGGCCCGTGAGATAGATCTCCCCATCGACGATGCGTGCCAAGTCGCCGGTGTCGATCCAGTCGTCAAGTCCGCGGCTGCCGACGTAGCCTGCGCAGCGCGAAGCGCCGCGGAACAGCAGGCGGTCTCCTTCGAGACGTACTTCATGGCCGGGTAAAGGCGGGCCGACGGAATAGCAGCCCTCATCGTCAACAAGCGGGCCGCGGCCGGGAGCCGGAATGGCCAGCGCGACGGAGGATTCGGCAAGGCCGTAGCAGGGGAGCATGCTTTCGGCACCGAAACCGGAACCGGAGAAGCGCCGCGTGAAGTGCTCGACGGTGGAGCGCTGGACGGGTTCGCCGGCATTGACGGCCGCGCGCCAGCAGGACAGGTCGATCCCTTCCAGCGTCCACAGGGGAATCCGCCGCGCGCAGTGCTCGTAAGCGGAGTTGGGCGCGGCGGAGAGAGTGCCTCGGGAATCGTGTATGGCCCACAGCCAGCTTTCCGGCCGCCGTTCAAACTCCAGCGGAGACAGAAGAGTCAGCGGAGTGGCGTGGTACAGGCTGAACAGCCAGCAACCCACCAGGCCCATATCGCTCGCGAGTGGCAGCCAGCTGACTACCGCGTCCGTGGGCTGGACTTCCAGGCGTCGCCCGATAGCGCGAATGTTGCCTAGGAGGCTTTCGTGAGTGAGCACAACGCCCTTGGCTTCACCGGTGCTCCCGGAGGTGAACTGGATGAGGGCGGTGGCCGACGGGTCGGGCAGTTTCCCGGATGCGCGCCGGCCGAGTTGGCGGAGCGCCCCTACGGTCGTTACGCCGATCAGGGACGGCAGGTTCACCGACAGCAGGCGCGCGACAGGCCGCGCTTCATCGAAACTGATCAGCAGGCGAATGCCCGCCGCGGCGAGCATGGAACATTGCCTCTCGACATATTCCGCGATGCGCGATGGATCGGCGGGCGGATAGACAGGAACGGGAACGCCGCCGGCCAGCATGACGCCGAAGAACGCCTGCAGGAACTCTTCCCCGTTGGGGAGCATCAGGGCGACAGCATCGTCGCGGCGGAGGCCCCTGGATATGAGTCCGCGGGCGATGGTTTCGGCGGCATCGAGCAGCTGCGCGCAAGTGATCCCACGCCCGCTGCCTTCCTCAATCAGATGGATGTGAATGCGCCCGGGGGCGGCTTCGGCGTGCCAACGAAGCACTTCGGCGAGGTTGCCGGCCCTCTCGGGCAGCGGAATGGCTTCACCGCTGGGCGGCACGATGCGGTACACGGACTTCGCCCGCGCGTCCTGGCTACCCTGCTGAATGGCGCGTACCCAGCCGGCGGGCGTATCGGCCTGTTCGGCGATTTCGTCGGGCAGCTCCATGTCGAGTTTGGATTCGCAGCGGACAACCAGTTCCACCAGATCGAGACTCGCCAGGCCCAAGTCGCGCTGGAAAGAGGACTGCGGCGTGAGTTTGGCGGCGAGATCCCGTTTGCCTTGCTCCAGGAGCATGTCGCGGACGATGTCCAGCACCTGTGCCTCCAGGCTCTTCGGTTCCACTTGTGGTGCCGGCGTGGCCATTTGAACCCTTATAGTTTAAACGTTCGTCCCTTGCTGAATTCCGCCTGCACCCATTTCTGAATGCCGCGGACTTCGTGTTCGGACCAGTAGCGCTTCCACTCGATCTGCTCAGGGGCCCAGGGGAGTTTGCGGCGGTCCTCCTGGCGCAGGCGCTGGTGAGCGTCACGGATATTCTCGGCTTCGAAGATGAACCGGTTATCGTACATGAAGGGCTGGTAGAGTTCCAGCATCTGGTCGCGCACCGTAGCCTGTAATCCGAGCATGCGGAGCTTGGTCCCCAAGCGGGCGAGCATGCGGCGCCCCGGCATCCCGGTTTGCTGCGCAAGACGGCGCATCATCACCACGAAGCGCTGTAGCCCGACGATGTTCTTGTGCTGAATGCCGTTAAGCCGCCGTGCCATTCGCGGTGTCAGGATCCGCACTCCGGGAGAAATCAACTTCGGCCGGCCTTTCCGCTTCAAGTAGTCCTCGTGCATCCACTTGACAAGGTCGCCGAGCGGCACCGGATTGCGGTCCGCCACGCCAAGCTGATAGACGCGGTCGGCGGTGCCATGCAGCAGATGGACCCCGGCAGTGAGGATGGAGGCCGCGATCTGGTCGACAGGAACCACTTCCAGCGGTGAATCCTTGCGCAGCGGCCAGTGCCGCTGCCCGGCAAGCGCCATCATCACCAGCGGCGCCGCCGTTCGCCCGCCTTCCACCCAGCCGGGGAAGGGGAATTCCATTGCCGCCTCGACGATCGCCGGCCGCACGATGCTGTAATCCAGCCCTTCGGCGGCGGCCAGCAGCTGTTCGCCGAGACTCTTGCTGTACGTGTAGGTGTTGACCCAGCCCCACTGCGCCGCGCGCTGGGAGCCCAGGTCCACCAGTTGCTGGGTAAGCTCCTTCGGCGGCACAACCCGGGGGCTGCGGCGGGCGGCGCCGTAGACGTCACGGATCCTCTTGCGCATCAGCGCGATTTCCTGTTCGTGACGGAAGCTGCGGTCGTGCAGATTCTTGCGCCGCGGGTAGTAGCCGAGGATCGGTTCGGTCTCCTCCACAAGGCCGTCGGCTTCCCCGCAGACGAAACAGGTCGAGACGTGCACCAGCTTCGCGCGGAGGCGCCTGGCCAGCGCAATCGCGTTTTCCACCCCGTCGACGTTGGACTTGAAGGACTCATCCACCGGGGCGAAGAACTCCACCAGTCCGGCGCAGTTGATGAGCAGCGGGATGCGCCCGGCCAGGCTGTCCACAGCCTCCTCGCTCAGTCCGCACAAAGGCTCTCCGATGTCGCCGCCGTGCACTGTGACCCGCCGCGTGAGCAGATCCGGCCCGGCGCGCTCGGCAATCTCACCGAGCGCGGGCGAGCTCAGCACGTCCCGGCGGAACCGCTCCTCCGCGGGCAGCCCGGGGCGTGAGCGAACCAGAATATGCAGGTGCTTGAAATCGGGGAAGCGCTCGATGAGCAGGCCGAGCAGAACCTTACCCACGAAGCCATTGGCGCCGGTCAGGAAAACCTCGTTGTCTTGAAAAGTTTGGGTAGCGTCGATCAACGGCGTGGGTACTCCCGCGGGGGGAAGGGACTTGTTTCCGGGATTCTGTACGATACAATAGCCTAGCTGTGTCCGGAAGGCCCTGTCAAGGCCCAATGGTACCTGCAAACTGTAGTGTTCATGTGGCTTAGTAGGTTACGATCGGTTTTTTGGACATCGCCGGGCCTGGTGCTCAGTACGGCGGTAATGGGTACCATCTCGTTGATCGTGTCGCTTTTTTCCTCCACGGGGCGGACACAGCATAGCGTCGCGAGGGCTTGGTCGCGTTCCCTGTTGTGGATCGCGGGGGTGAAGGTGGAGGTGGAGGGGCTGGAAAAGATCGCGCCGGGCGGGAGCTTCGTGTTCATCGCCAACCACCGCAGCTATTTCGACGTGCCGGTGATTCTTCCGCATATTTCGGCCCAGTTCCGGTTCCTGGCGAACCGCAACCTGTTCAGCGTGCCGTTCATCGGCTATCACCTGAAGCGTGCCGGTCACCTGCCGGTGGACAGCGGCAACCCGCGGGATTCACTGCGCACCATGTCGGAGGCCGCGCGTGTGATTCAGGAACGCGGGATCTCAATCCTGCTGTTCCCGGAAGGCGGACGGACGGAAGGCGAATTGGATCCGTTCAAGGATGGCGCCGCCTATATTGCGATCAAGGCGGGCGTGCCGATTGTGCCCATCGGCCTGATCGGGCTGCGCAAGATCCTGCCAATGCACGGGGCCATCATCCGGCCCGGCAAGGTGCGGATGCGGATCGGGGATCCCATACCGACGCTCGATCTCACGCTCCAGGACCGCACCAAGCTGACCCAATCTCTGTATCAGAGCGTCGCCGAATTGCTGGAAGAGGAAGCGCCGGTTCCGGTGCCGTATTAATGTCGCTTAGCTTTCTCCGCAGCTTGCTCATTACGGACCCCATGATCATCCTGGCCACTGTCGTCATGGGTTCGCTCTCCGTCGCAACCTCCTTCTTCGATCCCGAAGGCCGCCGCCAGCACACCATCTCGCGGAAGTGGGCGCGCATGTTGCTCGTGATCAGCGGCGTCAAGGTCAATTGCCGCGGACTGGACCGGCTCAAGCCGGATGGTTATTATGTCTTCGTCGGGAATCACCTGAGCCTCATGGACACCCCGGTCGTGCTCGGCCACATCCCGCGCCAGTTTCTTTTCCTGGTGAATATCAAGTACGTGAAGCTGCCGTTTCTGGGCACGCACCTGCGCCGTTCCGGCCATTTCGCCGTGGATCCCAACGATACCAAGGCGGGACTGAAGATCCTGAGCGACGCCGCGCGGCGCATTCGAGAGCGCAAACTGTCGGTGCTGCTGTTTCCGGAAGGGTCACGGTCGCGCGGCGGATTGCAGGAGTTCAAGGAAGGAGCGGCCTATATCGCGATCAAATCCGGCGCCCAGGTGGTGCCGTTCGCGCTGAAGGGCACGCGCGAGGTGCTTCCTGTTGGCAGCGTCCATATTCAAGCAAGGACGGTGGAGTTTCTCCTCGGCGAGCCCATTTCGACAGAGGGCCTTACCCTCAAGGAGCGCGGGGAGCTGACCCGCTGCATGCGCGATCGCGTGGCTGGACTGATGGCGCGGCTGGATGGCGTCAGCGATGCCGCGAAAACGCCGTGAACGCGCCGGCATTTCATCCGCAAAGCCGCAAGGAGAACCTTGCCCGGCTCATCGGCGAACCGCTGGATGTCCTCATCATCGGTGGAGGCATCAACGGAGCCGGCATCGCGCGCGATCTTGCCCTGCGCGCCTGCGGCACCTTGCGCATCGGGCTGATCGAAAAGCGCTACTTCGGAAGCGGCACCAGCAGCCGGAATTCCCAGCTGATCCACGGCGGGCTGCGCTACCTCGAGCATTTCGATTTCGCGCTGGTCAAGGAAGCGCTGCATGAACGGGCGCGGCTGGTGAAGCTGGCGCCCGGTCTGGTGGAGCCGCTGCGGTTCGTGATGCCGTTCGAGACCTGGTTCCAGCGGCGCTACTACGGCATCGGCCTATGGCTCTACGATCTCCTGGCAGGCAGCCACAACATTGCCCCGCGGCTGAACCTCAGCCTCGCTGAGCTAAAGAGAATCGAGCCCGATCTCAACCTTGTGGGACTTCATTCGGCCGCCATCTTTTCCGATTGCCGCGTCAACTCGGCGCGCCTGCTCCTGGAAAACCTCTTCGATGCGGCGCGGCACGGGGTCATCGCCGTGAACTATGCGGAGGCTGCCGGATGGCAGCGCCGCGGTGAAATCCTCGAAGTGAACATCGAAGACAGACTTGGAGGCGGAGAAAGTGTGGTGCGGGCGCACCAGATCGTGGATGCGCGCGGACCGTGGGAGGGCGGCGCCAATCTCCGCCTCGTGCGCGGATCGCACATCATCGTTCCGGCGCTCACCGATAGCGGCAACGCCATCGCGCACTTTCATCGTGACGGGCGGATCATCTTTGTCATCCCGTGGGGACCGCAGAACAGCCTCTCCTTGATTGGAACAACCGACGTGGATCATTCCGGATCGCCCGACGAGGTATCCATCACGCCGCAAGAGATCCGCTACCTGCAAGCCATCGCACGGGAGTTGTTCCGCGACGCTGGGGACCTAAAGCCCATTGCCGTGTACAGCTCGCTCCGTCCATTGGTGGCGGCGGATGGTTCCCCATCGGCTGCTTCGCGCGGGCATAAGATCTGGAAGCAGGATGGAGTCGTAAAGATCACCGGGGGCAAGTACACAACCTACCGTTCGATGAGCCAGGAGGCGGTGGATCTGCTGGCCCCGGACCTGCGCGGTCGCTGCACTACGCATGAGTCCGCCTTCACCCCTGCACGCAAGCCGGACACCGCGGAAGCGATAATCCAACAGGCGGTGGATTACGAAATGGCGCAACGGCTGGCGGACCTGATGTTCGTTTGCACCTATTGGGGCTATGAGCGGAGTTGGGACGCCGAAGCGCTGCGCCCGCTGGCGCACGAGATGGGTCGGCCCTTGGCCTGGAGCGACGCCCAGCGAGAGCAGCAAATCGCACTCGTCCTGCGCATTGCGGCCATTCCGGCCTATTGATCACAGAAGCAGCAGCAGTCCCGCCGCCGCCGCAAAGACGACGCCACGCGGCAACGTGATCGCTTCCGGATGCGCGATAGCGAGCTCCTCGCGGCTCTGATACGGCGCCCGCAGCATTGCCATTTCGCGGAAAATGACGGCCATGTTGCGCAGCGTGGCCACAAGGCGGCCCTTGTAGAGAACCAGCGCCACCGCCCCCACTCCACCTATCACCGCGTTCAGAACGAACAGGTACAGGAAGTTCAAAGGACCGGCGATGGCCCCCGCGGCGGCCATCATCTTTACATCGCCGCCGCCCAGTCCCCGCAGCAGGTACAGCGGAATGGTGATCGCGGCAGCCGCGGCCATGCCAAGGGATGCATCCTTCAGGCCAGCCAGGCCATGCTGCGCCGTTTGGAGAAGAAAGCCGGCTGCCAGCGCGGGGATCGTGATGTAGTTCGGGATGAGCCGCCGGCGCCAGTCGGTTACGCCGGCGGCGAGGCTGAACAGGGCGAGCAGCGCGCGGAGCCAGGGGCTGAGCTCGATCATCAAAAGCATCCACCAGTGTATGCTGTAAAGGCAATGAAAGCCGATCCCGTCCCCAGTCCGGACGAGGTTCGGCAGCTAGCGCTGGCGGTAGTGGCTGCCGATCCGTTTCCGCAGCTGGCAACCGCTGATGGCGACCAGCCTCGCGTGAGGCCGGTTTCCCCCGTCCGCACAGAAGCCTTCACCGTCTACGTCGCCTCCTTGCGAAGCTCCGGCAAAACCGGCGAGATCGAGAACAATCGCAAAGTCGAGCTTTGCTACCTGACCAGGGAACACGATCAGGTGCGCATCACCGGCCTTGCGCAGCTGGTCATCGACGCCCGCGTGCGCCAGGAGATCTGGGACTCCAACCCCCTCCTCCGCGCTTACCTGAAATCCATCGACAACCCGGAGTTCATGCTCTACCGGATTGAGCCGCTCCGCGTGCGCTACATGCGCGAATGGGCGCTCGAATATCACGAAGTACCGCTGGAGTGAAATCATGAATCGAAGAAGCTTGCTTGCCGCCGCTGCATTCGCCTTGATCGCGGCGGGCGTACTGATCCGCACCGCCACCTCTACTCCCCAGATCACGAATCCACAGCCGGCGCCGCCCGCATCCGATCTGCAAGCCGTGACCCTGATCTTTGGCTCCAAGGATCCCGCACCGGCCAAGTGGGATGGGTCGGCCACCATTACCGCCGGACGCATCGAGCGCATCGTCGGACATCACTTCAATGAGAACGCCAAGATCCTGCCCGCCAACGCGTGGGAGTGCTCCACCACGGCATGGGGGCAGTTCAGCGGAGGCATGCATCCCAACGAAAAGCCGCAACCACAACCGGCGCCGGTCGAGGCTACCGGAGTAACAATCTACTTCCGCGCGCCCGCCGACGCCAGCCTCCGCGTGAAGGTTCCGCGAGGCGAGTTCGCCTTCCGGCCGATGGATATTCCCGAGACCGAGGGGATTTTTCCCCTGAACGCGATGGTCGAGGTGTACCGGACGCCCGTGGTAGAGAAGATCACCTCCGAGGAGCAGGAGGACGATTACCCGTCCATCGCCGTCGACGCCGGCCGCGTGTGGGTGGCTTGGCAAAGCTTCCGCAATAACGCGGAGCAGGTGTTTCTCCGTTCCCGAAGCAACGGCGCGTGGGCGGAGACGCTCACGGTCACCGAGAAACCCGGCGATCTGTTTGGCACCGCTGTCGCGGCTTCCGGCGGAACGACAATGGTCGTCTGGTCCGAGCATATTGGCGATGACTGGCATCTGAAGGCGCGCATCCATGACGGCACGGCGCTCGGCGCTGTCCAGAACCTCACCTCCGGCAAGGGAAACAACCTCTTCCATCAGGTGGCGGCCGTTGGGCGCGGCAATTTCCACGTCGTGTGGCAAAGCTGGCGCGGCGGCCGCAGCGATATTTATCTCCGCAGCTTCACCGCCGGCAAGTGGACCAGCGAGATGAACCTCAGCGACCCGAAGCGCCACCCCCGCGCCAATGACTGGTCGCCCGCCGTTGCCGTCGCCCGTAACGGGACCGTATACGTCGCCTGGGACGGCTACGCCACCGGCAATTACAACGTCTACATGCGGGAGGTGAAGAACAACGCGCCGGGTCCGCTGATTCAGGTCACCAATTCCACGCGATTCCACGCCCATCCATCCCTCGCCGTCGACGCGCAGGACCGCGTCTGGGTCGCTTGGGATGAAGGTCCGGAGAACTGGGGCAAGGACACTGGATTCCTGCTCACCGGCGGAACCGGCATTTATCACGCCCGCACGGTGCGCGTGGCCGTCTATGCGGCGGGACTCTGGCAGGCGCCGCTGCGCCAGCCCGACGATGTGGTTCCCTACGGCTTCAAGCGCTACTTCCACACGCCGCGGCTGGCCGCCGACAGCGCGGGACGCATCTGGCTGTTCGCCCGCCCCAGAACATCCTCGCGCCTCCCCACCTCGCTCTGGGCCGCCGGCGGCAAGTGGGAGGTGACGGCCACCTACTACCATGGCGACCGTTGGTCGGACCTCTTCCTGATTCCGGAATCCATCGGCAGGAACGAAGGTGAGCTGCGCATCGCTCCATCGTCAGACGGACATGTCTATGCGGCATGGGTAACCGATCAGCGCCTCTGGGGCGGCCCGAACTTCGGCCATCCGCCGCGCAACAACGAGATCATGGTCACCCGCCTTCGCGCGGCAGCTGCGGCGACACCGGCTCTGGCGCCAAGGCCCCCCGATCCGCCAGGCGGCCTTGCCTCCGAACCCAAAGAGCGCGAGCAGCTCGCCGCCATCCGCTCCCACGTCATCACCTCCAGCGGCAAGACCTACCGCATCTATCGCGGCGACATGCACCGTCACACCGACATTTCCCTCGACGGCGCCGGCGACGGCAGTCTTTGGGACGCCTACCGCTATGCGATGGATGCCGCCAACATGGATTACTTCCTCGTCACCGATCATCAATCCGGCGAGCAGCCCTACACCTGGTGGCGCATTGACAAGTCCGGTGACATGTTCCATGTCCCCGGTTTCTTCACCGCCATGTTCGGCACCGAGCGCAGCCTCGGTTATCCCAACGGGCACCGCAACCTCGTCTTCGCCCGGCGCGGCGTACCGCTGCTCGAGATCACCGCGGAAGAACGCAAGTCCGACACCGGCCCGCGGCTTTATCCCTACCTCCGCAAGTACAAGGGAATCGCCACTTCCCACACTTCTCACACCAACATGGGAACCGACTGGCGCGACAACGATCCTGATCTGGAGCCCGTCGTGGAAATCTTCCAGGGCGCGCGGACTTCCGCCGAGCATGAAGGCGCTCCGCTTTCGCCAACCGAGATCCGCACGGAACTGCACGCCGGTGGCTACCGCCCGCTGGGCTTTGTCTGGAAAGCGTGGGAAAAGGGTTACAAACTGGGAACCCAGGCCAGCTCCGATCACGTCTCGACGCATACTTCCTATTCCTGCGTGATCGCGGAGAACCCCTCGCGCGAAACTTTACTCGAGGCGCTGCGGAAGCGTCATAGCTACGGGGCGACATCGAATATCGTGTTGGACTACCGTCTGCGCGCGGGCACGATCGAAGCGCTTCAAGGGGATGTGGTGAAGATCGGCGCATTGCCGGAACTGACCGCCACGATTACGGCAACGGCCCCGCTGAAGAAAGTGGTGGTCGTGCGCGACAACCAGTACATCTTCTCCGCCGAACCGAACGGGGAAACCTACACGCTGCGCTACCGCGAGAACCAGCTGACACCGGGCGAGCATTACTACTACGTCCGGGTCGAGCAACAGGACGGCAACATGGCCTGGTCAAGCCCGGTGTGGGTGACATACTCGCAAGACTGAACCCGCCCAACAGCCGGGCATTTTGATATGCTGACCGCAGCCAAAAGGCGGTCTGTATGCGCACCTTGTTCTTTGCGGTTCTTTTGAGCCTGGCGTTGCTACCGGAGTTTGCCGTAGCACAGACGATCACCGGCTCCATCAGCGGCTCTGTTCGCGATGCAACGGGGCTGGCCGTCTCGGGCGCCGATATCTCCCTGCGTCATCCAGCGACAGGCGCCGTCCGGGCAACCAAATCCAATGAGCTAGGTGACTTTGTGTTCCTCAGCCTCCAGCCAGGAACCTACGAGGTTGCCGTCTCGATGGCCGGCTTCAAGACCGCGGAACGGCAAGCCATCCGCCTGTCGGCATCGGAGAGGCTCCCCTTGGGAGACATCGTGCTCGAAGTGGGTACCGTCACGGAAAGGGTGACGGTGACCGCAGAAGGTGCGACCGTCCAGACAGCGAGCGGGGAACGGTCCGGTGTGGTGACCTCGGACCAGGTGCAGAACCTCTTGATCAAGGGACGTAACGTCGCCTCTCTGCTCAGCTTGCTGCCAGGTGTCGTAGACCTGGCCGACTCCGACGGCCCCGACCGGAATTTCAACATCTACGTGCAGGGCAACCGCCGGAACACCAACGCCTTCATGCTCGATGGCATGTCGCTCAATGCCATCGGCAACAACTTCAATGTGCTGGTCGGCGTAAGCCAGGACGCGGTGGCGGAAGTGAAAATCCTTCTGTCAAACTACCAAGCCGAGTACGGCCGGATGTCCGGTGCCAACGTCCAGATCGTCACCAAGTCCGGCAGCAGGGATTTTCACGGACTCGGCTCCTACTTCAAACGCCATGAGCAGTTCAACGCCAACAACTTTTTCAACAACAGGCTGGGGGTGGTGAAGCCTCGCTACCGGTTCAACACGTGGAACTACAACGTCGGAGGCCCCGTTTACATCCCGGGCAAGTTCAATCGCAACCGTGACAAGCTGTTCTTCTTCTTCTCCCAGGAATACTGGCCGCTGCGCATCAGCCGTCCGATTGCGCAGCTCACCGTCCCGGCCGAGGCCGAGCGCGCTGGAGACTTTTCGCAGTCGCTGGACCTGAACAACCGCCTGATTCCGGTTCGGGATCCGGTGGCCAATGCCCCATTCGCGGGTAACCGTGTGCCGGCTTCCAGGCTGGATCCGAACGGCGTCGCCCTGCTGAAGTTCTTCCCGGCCCCCAACTTCTTCGATCGCGGCGTCTCCTTCGGCCGCTACAACTACGTGTTCCAGACCGACAACAATACTCCGCAGCGCACCGAGACCCTCAAGATCGACTACAACTTCAATTCCAGGAACCTGCTCTTCGGCAACTTTACCACCTACTCCGATGTGCAGGAAGGCGCCATCGGGATTCCCTCTTCCGGCGGCACTAACTGGCCGCAAATGCGCAAGACTTTCAACAACCAGGGCAGGTCGGGCATCTTCCGCTACCAGAGGATCTTCTCGCCGACACTCATCAATGAGCTGACCGTTGGTTTCATCCGCCGCCCCGCCGATGACGTAGTCAACCCAGAGGAGGTGCGGCGCAACCAAGCCCAGACGGTTGGCTACCGCCTCGGACAGTTTAATCCTTCCAGCAACCCGCTTGGCATGATCCCCAACGCCACCTTCGGCGGCGTTACACAGCCCGCCAACCTGACCATCGAAGGGCGTTTTCCGTTGCGGACCACGCACGACTCCTTCAGCGTGACCAATAACGTGAGCAAGACCTTCACTGGTCATAATTTCAAGGCTGGCATCTATGCGGATCGAATCTGGCGCAACGCGGCCAACGCCGTCAACTTCAACGGAAATATCGATTTTGGCCGCAACGTCAACAACCCGCTCGACACCGGTTACGCGTATTCAAACGCCGCGCTCGGAGTTTTCAACTCCTATACCGAGGCCTCGAATCGCCCGTTCCTCCATTTCCGCCTCAGCAACATCGAGTGGTTCGTTCAGGACAACTGGAAAGTCACCCGCCGGTTCACACTCGACTACGGGCTCCGATTCGCCATGGTGCTTCCGCTCTTTGAGAAGGACAACCTGGTCTCCGGCTTCGTGCTCGATAGATTCTCGGCGCAGCGCCAGGTGCGGCTCGTCGAACCTCGTATCGTCGCCGGCCGCCGCGTCGGCGCGCATCCGGTGACCGGGGAAACTTATCCGGCATCGCTGATCGGAGCGATTGCGCCCGGCACCGGCGATGCAGCTAATGGACTCGTGGTAGCGGCCCAGGAAACCGGATATCCGCGCTCTTTGATCGAGAACCGGGGTGTGCATTTCGGTCCCCGCCTCGGATTCGCCTGGGATCTGTTGGGGAACGGAAGCAGCGCGCTGCGGGGGGGCTTCGGCTTGTTCTACAACCGCCAGAATCTCGACGCGGTTCTAAATCCATTTACAACCCAGGCTCCCCTCGTGGAAAACCCGGTGATCACCTTCGGGACGCTTGCCACGCTGCTCTCTTCCTCCGGGTTGCTCAGTCCGCAGAATGTTCTCGGCCTCGATCGAGCCGGTCATGTGCCGACGGTGATGAACTTCAGTCTGTCGGTTCAGCAGAAGGTTGGCTTTGGAACCGTTGTGGACGTAGGTTATTCCGGTTCCCTCGCACGTCACCTGATGTGGCAACGCAACATCAACAGCATTCCGTTCGGGTCGAATTTCGATCCCAGAAACCGCGACACTACCGCCAACAATGTCCCCCTTCCCCAGGCCTTTCTGCGGCCGTTCACCGGGTACAACAACATCAACATACGGGAGTGGGCTTCCTCCTCCAACTATCACTCGTTGCAGGTGACCGCGAACCGCAGATTCACACAGGGGCTGCAATTCGGTGCTTCCTGGACTTGGTCGAAGGCGCTCGATTTCAACGACAACGACACGGATGGAGTTTCGGTGCTCGTTCCCGTCCGCGTGTGGAACTACGGCCTGGCATCGTTCGACAGAACGCACGTTCTGAAACTGAACTGGTTGTGGGATTCACCGCGCACAAGGTTGCGCGGCACGGCGGGCCAGTTGGTGAATCACTGGCAAGTATCGGGTATCACGAGTTTTGTGTCGGGTCAGCCGCTGGGGGTCGGCTTCTCGACTACGACACCAGTGGACATCACGGGATCGCCGACGGATGGGGCGCGGATCGTGGTGACAGGCAATCCCGTCCTGGCGAAGGGAGAACGTACATTCTCCAGCAATTTCAGGACGAATGTGTTCCGGCTACCGCCGGTGGGCACGATTGGAACCGCGGCGAAGAACATCCTGCGCGGACCCGGAATCAACAACTGGGACATCGCCGTCTTCAAGAACTTCCCCATTCGTGGCGAGGCGGTTCGCCTCCAGTTCCGTGCGGAGTTTTACAACGCTTTCAACCACACCCAATTCTCCGGGTTGGACACAGGAGCGCGGTTCGACCCGCAGGGGAACCAAGTTAATCCCAGGCTTGGTGAATTCACCGTGGCCCGTAACCCCCGGCAGATTCAGTTTTCACTGCGGCTCTATTTCTGATTCTGAGGAACAGCGGTGTTTCGGATGCAAGATAAGCTCACGGCTGTCAGGCGCGAATTACCACTCCGATGAGGCCGAGCCCCACCGTGATGATGGCCCCGTGCGAGATCCAGCCGATGTCGGTGCCTTCGGTGTCGGGCCGGCTGAGCTTTGTCAGGACTCCGCCGAGAATCCAGAACACATAAAGACCAAGAGCCAGTCCGAGATTGATCCAAACACGGTCCGGGTGTACCCGCGCGGCATAGAGAAGCAGAAAACCGAGCATGATGCCGGGCCACAGCGTCAGGGTGTCGATGATCGCGTGCGTGGCCACAGAGCGCGTCATCTGCACCATAAGGGCGGTGCGGATCAGGTCGTTCGCCGTCATCACGGCGGCCAAAAGGATGAGCGATGCAGCCAGGCGCGCGGGGTCAAAGCTGAGCAGATCAAGAATCGCCCAGAGCGGGCCGGTGTTGATGCCTTCGAGGAACTTAAGAATGACTTCCATGTGCGGCTCCTTTCGCGAGCATCGGCCGGGAGGTTTTCCGGATTTTGAGGTACCAGGTAGCCAGCACTGAGCCGGCGATTGTATTGAACGCGGGGGCAAAGATCAGGTCGAATTTCCCGAACGCATCGAGCGAGGGATCGGTGAAACGATAGACCAGGTCAGCAGGGACATCGATCAGGCGCATGGCCGCGACAAGCAGAATCCATTCCGGGAACCGCGCTGACTTGAAGAAGGCAATGCCTTCAATCACGGCAAAACAGATCCAGAGCGTGCCGGTGCGGCGGAGCAGATAGGAAGGATCGCTGGCGGCAGCCGGCTGAATCAGTTCCATATATGCGGTGGGGAAAAAAGCGGCGAGAATACCTAGCCCGATATCGAACAGACACAGGGGCCCGGTAATCCATCTGGACCGGCCAATGAGATCGTCAGCGCTCATCAGGTTCACCTCTGGAGTGGGAATGCAGCCATGGATTGGGAAGATTTCTGAATTTGTGGCATCTGCGGCGGCGGCAGGCTGCGAACCGATTTCAGCCATTCGACAAACCGGGGAGTGTGATGTAGGGAACTGAGTTCGGGATCCGCGGCCGGCCAAAACGGATCGCACCAGCCGTGCTTCACGGCCGCTTCCAGATGGTCCAACGCGCGGTCCGGGTCCAGGCAGCGGAGTGCGGCGACGGCGGCGGCGTAGAATAACTGCGCGATCGAGGCTTCCCACATCCAGGTGTGAGGCTGCTCCGAGGACTCAACAAGAGCGGCGGGAACCTCGCGCATCAGTTCCACCGCGTATCCGTGGCTCCCCTCGGCCGCCGCGGCGGCGGCCATGCCGAGCTGAGCGCGCAGCCTGACGCGCTGAACACCCAGCATGCGGGGAAACTCTTTGGTCAGATGCAGCGCGCGGCGATAGGCGCCGAGAGCATCGGCGGGCCGCGAACGCCGCAGTTGCACGTCGCCGAGGCCGCAGGCGGCCAGTGCCATGATCGGTTCGCGGAAGATGTGGTCCGTGGTTTGCAGAAAACCGAGGGCAAACTGATAGGCTTGCTCAGCCTCTTCATACCGCTTCTGTTTCAGCAGAAGAGTGCTCCAGGCGGTTTCCGCGCCGGGCACCCATCCGGAGGCGCGGCGCGTTTGAAGCAGCTCGCGGGCGTTATCGAGATAGAAGTTGCCGGCTTCATAAGCTCCCGCGGTGGCGGCAATCCATCCGAGAAACATCCAGGCCGGCTCCCACCGTGTGTCGATGGCGATGGCCTTCTCAAAACAGGAAATGGCCTTTGGGACGGCGTGGGAATCGGTCTCGGCGATGATGAGGTAGGTGACGCCAAGCAGGTAGTAGGAGCGGACGATGTCCCCTTGAAGCTGCGTGCCGCGGCGTCCCATCGTCTCGGCGAGTTCCAGCTTGCCCTGGCGCGCGTAGATGTAGCAAAGCCAAGGATAGGGTTCCCCCAGCTCCTTGTCGAGTTCGAGGGCGCGTTCGAGGTGGGTGACGGCGTTGGCGAGATCCTCCGGGTCCGTGCGGTGAATGAAGCGCATCGCGTAAACGCCGCCAAGGGCGGAGAAGGCGACGGCGTAGTTGGGATCCAGCGCAACGGCGCGCTCGAAGTACTGCCGGGCCAGCTCGAGCGATTCCTTGCTTAACTCGTAGGCTTTCTTGCGCCCGAGCGCGTATGCTTCATAGGCATCGAGGAGTCTGGTCTCCGGCAGCGCGATGTTGCGCAGCGTGCTGGTGTTCAGATCGACTTCGAGCACAGCCATGAGGTCCCGCACGACGCGATCCTGCAGCTCGAAGATATCGTCAAAGTTGCCATCGACCTTGGTCGAGGCGACAACTTCGTCGGTGGAGATATCAAGCACCTGGGGCGTGATGCGCAGGCGGTTGCCCGCCCGCTGAAAACTGCCGTGAATGAGCCAGCGTGCGCCAAGCCGTCTGCCGATCTCGGCAAGATGGGAAGAATCGGCGCCGCGGCGGAAAGCACCCTGAATCCGCTCGCGGCTGACAACGCGAACCTGCTTCAGCTTGTTGAGATCGGCGGTGAGAGTTTCGGCTAGGCCCGTGCCAAGCCAGTCCACGGAAGGATCGCCTGAAACGTTCTGAAAATCCAGTACTCCGACGAGCGGAGTGACGGAGACGGCCTGCGGGCTGATCGATGATCTGGACGACTCCTGGGGGCGAAGCGCGTGCGCCAGATCGCCCGCGGTAAGGAATCGGTCATCGGGACTTAGCGCCATGCACCGCGCAATGATGTTCTGGAGAGTGCGCGAAACGCCGGGATTGCGCGAAGCCAGTGGCGGTGCGGCGCCGCGGAGAATGGCCGTCGTGAGCGCATGGCCGGTCAAGCCCGAGTACGGCGGCTGGCCGCAGCTCATTTCGTAAAGGACCACGCCGAGGCTGTAAATGTCGCCACGGATGCCGGACTGTGCGCCGGTGAGGATTTCCGGCGGAAGATATTGCGGCGTGCCGACAATCATGCCGGCCTGTGTGAGCTGCGACAACGTTTCATCCTCGTTGGTTTCACCCTGGAGAACCTTGGCGAGTCCAAAGTCGAGGAGTTTGAGATGGTCCCCGGCGGTGATGACGATGTTGGCCGGCTTGATGTCGCGGTGGATGATGCCGTTGCCGTGCGCATGCTCGAGGGCGGATGCCATCGCGAGGGCGTAGCGCAGCACAGTTTCCTCGGGGAGCCGGCCGGCGGAGAGCACCTCGCGAAGGTTCCTGCCATCGATGTATTCCATGACGAGAAACGGGCCGTCGTCGGACCAACCCACTTCGTAGATCACGGCGATGTTAGGGTGATTCAGGGCGGCGATGCTGCGCGCTTCCCGTAAAAAGCGCGCCGAGGCGACCGAGTCCTGCGAAGCGCCGGAGCGGATGGTCTTGACGGCGACGCGCCGCCCGAGCACCTGGTCCTGCGCGAGGTAGACTTCGCCCATGCCGCCGGAGCCGAGCTTCTTGAGGATCTTGTAGTGGCCGAGTGTCTCCATGACCTATCAGTTCATTGTGGAACACCGGCGGCGCGCGCAGGAACACCGAGACGTTTTCTCATCGCGAGGTCTTCCCCGAACTGGACGCATTCGGCCAGCGCCTCCTCCGATATGCCGTAGTGTTTCTGCACAAAGCCGTCGAGAATCTTCGGCACGCCGGCCTTGCGGAAGATGAGATAGAACCACAGAGAGAACAAACGCGAGGGCTCCCAGCCTACATGAGTAAACGCCCGCGCCCCGACGACGTTGCCGCCGCGCCGCTGGAGCCAGCGCACGATCATCGCCTGGCTGCGGCGCCATGCGCCCCGTGCGACGTTGAGCGCGGCGGCGTCGCGGCCGGCGAAAATGCCGGCGTTGGCGGGATCCTGGAAAATCGCTTCCACGGGCGCCGTCATGCCAACCATCCAGGTCTGCGATTCGACGATGATCAGGTCGTAGTCGTGATCGGCGGGGATGCCGAGCGGATGAATGCGCGCGGGGATCCGAAGGAACGCGCGTGAGATCATGCGCACGAAATCGAGAAGCGACATCGGGAAGCGGAAGAAGCTTTCGACCGGTTTGACGTACCGGATGTCTGCGGTATAGCCCTTGCTGCGGAGACCCTTGGCAATATGCTCCAAGCCTTTGCGTCCCTGATCCGTCAGGGAGAAACCCAGAAGCAGCGCTTTGTTGGTCGGCAGACGCGCAAGACCCGTGAACACATCGCCGGAGTTGAGATAGGTCAAATCCGGAGAGAGCAGTTGGATGAGGAACAGCGTGAAGATCACCGAATAGACCGCATCCCACACTCCGAAGGTCAGGTAAAACCAGTGAATCCCGTGAAAAACGTAGAAGTAGAACGTGAAGAATGCGTAGATCGCCTTGCCTAGCGCGCCGACGATGAGCAGGCTTTTGTTGGCTTCCGGCTCCAGGAACACGAGGAACGCAAGCACCCCGACGGTGAAGGAGAAGCCGGAGACAGCCGTGAAAGCGTAAAGATCGGCGGGCATCGGGACGCCAAGCAGCTCAAACAGCGGCCGGTAAAAGAGCAACAGAAACAGGTTGCCGCCCGCGTTGGCCAGCGCCGTGATGAGGCACAGGGCGCGGAACACGATCCGCGGCAGTGGAATGAAGGATCGCAGCAGTTCCATCTCGGGCTCCTTTTAGGAAAACCGCTCGGCGAAGATCTCCGCCAGTGCGGCAATGGTCAGTGAAGGATTAGGTCCGACCGCGGTGGGGATGATGCTCCCATCGGCAACGTAAAGACCGGGGTAGCCAAAAACTTCTCCGCTGCGCGCGTCAACGACGCCTTCGCCGGGCGTGTCGCCCATCGGGCAACCGCCGAGTGGATGAACGGAGATGTACTTATTCAGGATGCTGAGCGGGTTTTCCACGAACTCCCCCTTCAGCTGCGAAGTGAGGCGGCGCATCGCATCCACCATGCGGTCAAAGTGGAGTTTGCTAGGACCCACGTCCCAGTCGAGCTGAAGATCGCCATCGGACTGGAGTGAAAAGATGCCGGTCGAGCGGTCGCGGCCCATGCCGAGAAAGATCATCGCGCGCGTGACCAGGCGGCTGTCGTGAAACAGCAGCGGGCCAAGTTCGTCGCCGAGATTCGGCTGGCGCTCCGCGAAGAAACCCTTCGCGTAGTCGAGGACGCCCTTCAAGCCGCGCAGGAAAGTGCCGGAGGAGGGTGCCATTCCGGCGATGTACCAGGCGAGTAGATTCGGGATGCCGGCGTCTTCCACAAAGAGGCCGTGCGGAAATCCATCGGGATACGCTGCGTGGAAGAATCGAACCGCGCTCGTGATGACCGGGCCTTGCGTCGGGTATAGCTCCTCGGCGCTGTCGAAGGAGAATCCGAGCAGATCGCCATTGCCGCTCCAGCGTGTTCCCAGCGCCTTGCTGACCATCGGCAGAAGGCCTGCCTGCTTCATGCGCAGCAGCATTTTTGTCGAGCCCAGGGAACCGGCCGCGAGGATCACGCGCGAGGCGTCGATAGTTTCCGTGCGGGAAGGATCGGCGGGATCGCAGTAGGAGACGCGGTAGCCGGGCTCTATGGAGGTGACCTCGGCGTGGGTGTGGATGGTGGCCCCGGCGGCCTGTGCGCGGGCTAGGTAATTCAGATCGAGCGTGTTCTTGGCGTGGTAGTTGCAGCCGATGTCGCACTCCCCGCACATGATGCAGGCAGTTTGCGGAACCCCCTGCTTGTTGACGATTTGATCGCCGGGATTGGGTCCGAACTGAATCGCCAGCCGTGGATACTGGAGCTCCGCAGTGGGATGGCCGAGGGCGTTGGCGGCTAGACCTTCGGCAGCGCGGCGCAGCGCGTTGGTTTTTGGAGTGGCGGCATAGGGCCAGTCGGGCCTGTCTACTGGATAGGAGCGAGTCTCCATCATTTCGTGGACGCGGGCGTAGTAGGGGTCCAGTTGTGGTCGGCTATGGCCGCCGGGCCAGCCTTCAAAGAACTCGGCGGGCATTTCATAGAGCACGTTCGCGTAGATCAGTGAGCCGCCGCCCAGCCCGCTGCAAGTGAGCACGTCAATGTCTGACTTGGGGAAGGACTGGTATTCGAACATGCCGTACAGGCCCTGTTGCGGCTCCCAGAAGGCTTCGCGCAACTGGTCGGGACGGCGCGGAAATTCATTGCGGCGGTAACGGCGGCCACGTTCAAGTACATGAACGTCGTAGCGGCCGGATTCAGCGAGCCGGCACGCGAATACGGAGCCGCCGAAACCCGAACCAATGATGACCACTCTCGGTTTCGACATGGTTCGCCCAGATTCCTGCTGGCAGTGAACTATATCACATTCACGATCTGTCTACGGAAGCCGCGTGGTTTGGTGGGCGGCCAGACGCCACTGTCCACTCTGCTTCACCCACAGGTGAATCATCATGATCTTGTTGTCGAACGGCTCGCCATTGCTGGAGCCGGTCATGCGGACGTGGCAATGAGCGATGGCGGTGGTTCCGTGGAGCTTGACGACGGTCTTCTGGTGCTCGATCTTGTCGTAACGCTGCACGCCGCTGCGCAGCCGCTTCATGTACTCGGCCTTATTCTCGACAGCCCCGGTCGAATGCGCGTAAATAAGATCGTCGGAGTAAACTTTTTCCAGGGCGGCATAGTCGCGGGCGACGACCGCGGCGGCCCAGTTTTTCTCCGCGGCGGCGATTTCCGCTTCCGAAGCAAGCAAGGGGATGGTCAGGGTAGCCAGCAAGGTCACGAGGAATAATGTTTTCCGCATTTCGACCTACTACAATACACGAATTGCGTCGCGGGGAAACTCGACCACCCAGTCACGATGATGGCGTCCGCGGTCAAACTCGGCCTTGGTCATCGTGACGGTGATGCCGCCGGTGAACTCCAGCCGCACCGACTGCGGCAAATCAGCGACACGGTCGAGCGAAACGGGAACCTGGTTGGCGCCGATCTTTCCGTCACGGGGCACCGCCGTAAGCTGCTCCGGACGCACGTAGAGGGTGACACGGTCCCCGAGCAGGCGGCCGGGAAGATAAGGCCCGGTGAGATCGTGATCCCCCACACGAAGCTTCGAAGAATTGTTTGATGGATCCAGCGCCCGGACTTCGGCCGCAAGCAGGTTATAGAGCCCGAGCATCCGCGCCACTTCTACGCTTTCCGGATGCTCCAGGATCTTCGCCGGAGGTCCGGCCTGCTCCAGCTTGCCTTCGTGAAGAACCACCATCCATTCGGCCAGTTCGAAACACTCCTCAAGATCGTGCGTAACCAGAAGGATCGGCGTGGAGAATTCGGCGCGCACTTGCCGCAGCACGGCGTAAAGTTCGGCGCGTAGCCGCGCATCCAGGCCGCGCGCCGGTTCATCGAGAAGGATCAGCTTCGGCGCGGCGAGCAGGGCCCGGGCGATCGAGCCACGCTGCTTCTGGCCGCCGCTCAGTTCATTCGGCCGCCTCCCGGCGACCTCGGACAGGCGGAAGCGCTCCAGCATTTCGCTAACACGGCGATGACGCTCCAGCCTGGCAAGACGCTCGGAGGCGAAAGCGAGATTCTCCCGCAGGCTCATGTGCGGAAACAGCGCGTAGTTCTGAAAGACGTAACCGCAGTTGCGCGATTGCGGCGGCAGGTGGACGCCCGTGGCGGCATCAAACAGAAGCGCATCGTCGATGAGAATGCGTCCTTGATCGGGTCTGACGAAGCCCGCAATGCAATCGAGCGTGAGAGTTTTGCCGGAGCCACTGGGTCCGAACAGTACCGTGACGCCGGCGGAGGTGCCCAAATCGACGTCGAGCGTGAAGGCGGCCGATTCCGCGCTCGGCGGGAAGTGCTTGCGGAGGCGCGCCTGGATCATGCCGGTGTCTGCCGTGGTCCGTAACGGTTGGCGAGCCAGAGAATCGTCAGCGCGATGGCGCTGATGATGATCACCAGTAGGCGGGCGAGAGCGCCGTTGCCGGCTTCCACCGCATCGTAAATTGCGACGGCGATGGTTTGCGTACGGCCGGGTATGTTGCCCGCCACCATAATGGTGACGCCGAAATCTCCGAGCGAGCGGGCGAACGCCAGCGCGGTGGCAGCCAGAATGGAGCGCTGCGCCAGCGGCATTGTCACGCGCCAGAAGAGTCTCCATTCCCCGGCGCCGAGCGTGCGCGCTGCGCGCTCGTAGCTATGGTCCACGCTTTCCAGCGCGGCTCGAATGTACTTGATCAGCAGCGGCGCCGAGTGAAGAAAGGCGGCGACGACAGCCGCCTGCCAGCTGAATACCAGCGGGCCGCCGAAGATGGATTCATACAGGCGTCCGAGCGCGCTCTCGCGCCCAAGCACCACCAGCAGATAATAGCCAAGCACCGTCGGGGGCAGCACGAGCGGCAGCGTCAGCGCCGCGTCCAACGCTTCACGCCCGCGGAACCGTCCGTTGGCAAGGACGTAGGCAAGCGCCATTCCACACGCAACGGCCATCAGCGTGGACAGCACCGCCACCCGCAGGCTGAGCCATAACGGAAACCAGTCGATCTCCATGGAACCACTCATTATGCCACTGGCTGGAAGCGGCAGGAAAAGTGGCGGAGAAAGCGCGGCTGCTCGATGATCTCCAGTCCGCGGATCTCGTTTCGGCGCTCGTTGACTTCGAGAATCGCCTCCACCACGTAGTCGATGTGACTCTGCGTGTAGACTCGCCGCGGGATGGCCAGGCGCAGCAGTTCATGGCGCGCTTCCGCGCCGAACATCACCGAACCGATTTCGACGCCGCGGATCCCGGCGTGCCGGTAAAGGGCACAAGCCAGCGCCGCGCCGGGGAACTGGTGCTTGGGAATGTGCCGCAGCATGCGCGCCGCATCGATGTAGATGGCGTGGCCTCCTGGCGGCTCCAGGATGGGCACGCCGTGATCAGCGATGTGACGCCCGAGATAAGCGGTGGAGGCGATGCGGTAGCGAAGGTAGTCTTCGTCGAGCACTTCTTCCAGGCCAACGGCGATGGCCTCCAGATCACGGCCGGCGAGACCGCCATATGTCGGGAAACCTTCCGTGAGGATGAGCAAGTTGGTTTCCTGTTCGGCCAGCCGGCTGTCGTTGGCGCACAGCAGGCCGCCGATGTTGGCCAGCGCATCCTTCTTCGCGGAGAAGGTGCAGCCGTCGGCCAGACTGAACATTTTCTGCGCGATTTGTTTCGGTGACCAGTCCGCGTAACCGGCCTCGCGCTCGCGGATGAACCAGGCGTTCTCCGCAAAGCGGCAGGCATCCAGATACAGGGGCACGCCGTGGCGGCGGCTGATCTCATGCGCCTGTTTGAGGTTGGCCAGCGAGACCGGCTGACCGCCGCCCGTGTTGTTGGTCACCGTGATCATTACCAGCGGCACGCGCGCGCTGCCTTCGCGGGTGAGCAGCGCATCAAGCGCCTCGAGATCGATGTTTCCCTTGAACGGAGCCTTCGCCTGCGTGTCGGCCGATTCGGCGCAAGGCAGGTCCACCGCCTGCGCGCCGGTGCTCTCGATGTTGGCTCGCGTGGTGTCGAAGTGGCTGTTGTTGGGGACAATCAGGCCGGGCTTGCAGAGGATGGAAAAGAGGATGCGTTCCGCCGCCCGGCCCTGGTGAGTGGGAATCACGTGGCGGAAACCGGTGAGATGGCGGACCGTTTTCTCCAGCCGGTAATAGCTCTCGCTGCCTGCGTAGCTTTCATCTCCGCGCATCATGGCCGCCCATTGCCCCGTCGACATGGCGCTGGTGCCCGAATCGGTCAGCAAGTCAATGAGAATATCGGCGGCTTCAATCAAAAAAACGTTGTAGCCGGCCTGCTTGAGGATTGCGGCGCGTTCTGCTTCCGTCGTCTGCCGGATCGGCTCGACGCTCTTGATCCGGAACGGCTCAATGATCGTCTTCACAAGCGCGAGTCTAGCACCCGCTCAACGGCGGCGTGACACTCAGGAACCGGATCAGCGGCCCTACAGCCGCACGATCTTGTCCGATTGGAAGCCCTTCAGCGCATTCCGCGTATCGAAAATCAGCGGCGCCTTCTCCAGCACCTGCGCGTACGGCATCCCCGTGTGATCGGTCACCACCACCACGCAATCGCATACCGCCGCCATCGACACCGCGTCCTGCGAAGTCAGCTCCACCGTGTCCACCTTGAACTCCGGCACGAACGGATCGCTGTAGCTCAGCTTCGCCCCGCGCTGCGCCAGCAGGTGCGCGATATCGAGCGCCGGCGACTCCCGCATGTCCTCGATGTTCTTCTTGTACGCCACGCCCATGATGTGGATGTGCGAGCCCTTGATCGGCTTGCCATGCTCGTTCAGAGCCTGTTGCACACGGTCCACCACGAAGTGCGGCATCTGACCGTTGATGTACCCGGCCAGCTCAATGAACCGTGCCTCAATCCCGGCCTGCTTCGACTTCCACGATAGATAAAAAGGATCGATCGGGATGCAGTGCCCGCCCAGCCCCGGGCCCGGATAGAACGGCATGAACCCGAACGGCTTGGTCGCCGCCGCTTCGATCACTTCCCAGACATCGATCCCCATCCGCCCGCACATCAACGCCACTTCGTTCACCAGTCCGATGTTGATCATCCGGAAGGTGTTCTCCAGCAACTTCACCATCTCAGCCACCTGCGTCGAGCTCACCGGCACCACCGTCTCCAGCGCGCTCTTGTACAGCAGCACACCCAGTTCCGTGCAGGCCGGCGTGCATCCGCCCACCACTTTCGGAATGTTCTTCGTGTGGAATTGCGCGTTGCCGGGGTCCACACGCTCCGGGGAAAAGCACAGGAAAATCTCCTCGCCCACCCGCAGGTCGCCGCTCTCGAGAATCGGCCGCACCAACTCATCCGTCGTCCCCGGATACGTCGTCGACTCCAGAATCACCAGCGTCCCCGGCTTGATATGCTTGGCGATCTCCTGACAGGCCGACACCACGTAGCTCATGTCCGGATCTTTTGTCTTCCGCAGCGGCGTCGGCACGCAGATGTTGATCGTGTCCAGCTCCGCCACCACCGAAAAGTCCGTCGTCGCCTTCAGCTTGCCCTGCGCGACCAGCGCGTTTACCTGATCTCCCCCCACATCCTGAACATAGGACCGTCCCGCGTTGATCTCGCCCACCTTCGACGCTTGCACGTCCAGCCCTGTCACCGGGAAACCCGTGCTGCCTAATTCCACCGCCAACGGCAGCCCTACGTAGCCCAGGCCCACCACGCCGCAGCGCGCCTGCTTGCTCTTAATCTTCTCGGCCAGCGCACCGGCAATGGTCATCTTTGCGGAACGGTTCGATTGCATCTATAAAGGCCTCTACCTCTCTCGCTACCAGAAATAATCGCCTTGAGCGGTGATCTCGGCGGGTCCCGTCAAATAGATCGAGCCGGCAGGCGCCTTGCCCAACCCTTCTATCGGCTCAGAGCCGCTTTCCCTGGAGTCCTCCCAGCGCAAATCCAGCGGCCCGGCCTCCGTTTCCACTCGCACCGGACTCTTCACCAACCCCAGTAAAACAGCTGCCGCCGCCGCGCCCGTCGATCCCGTGCCCGAACTCAGCGTCGGACCCGCACCACGCTCATAAAAGCGCGCTTCAATTGTATGCTCATCCATCTTTCGCACGAACGATACATTGGTACGGTTCGGAAAATCGGAGTGTTTCTCAATCTCGGCGCCCAGTTTTTTCCAATCGAACTCCAGACTGTCCACCACCGCCGCGCATTGCGGATTCCCCACGTCCAGAATCGTCACCTGCCGTTCCTCCCCAGCAAGCCGCAGGGCATATCCCAACGTCGCCTTCCGCGGCCGCCCCATGTCCATCTCAAACCGGAATCGCCTTCCGCCCCTCTCCACTACCCGTAACTGCTTCGGGCCCGAACCCGTCTGAATTCGCACCTCCGGGGAACTCCAACCCGCATCCACCAGAATCGCCGCCGCACACCGCGTTCCGTTGCCCGACAACTCGGCCGGACTCCCATCGCTGTTATACAAACGTATTCTTGCCGCGCACCCCTCCGCCTCCCCCATCACGTACCACCCGTCCGCTCCCAACCCCGTGTGCCGCGCGCAGATCGCCTTCGCCAGTTCACGCAACCGCTCCTCATCCAGCGCCCCGGGCAGGTCCCTCTCATAGGTGAAAAGAAAATCGTTCCCCGCGCCTTGCGCCTTGATAAATGGAATGTTCATGGCTGTGATTGGGCTCGCCGGTAGATCTCCACTACCGGCCCGCCTTTGATATAGATCATTTTCACACGCTCATACCGCGGCAGGATTGCCGCCGCATCGGTTCCCTTCGCTGCGAACGCCTTCCGGTCCGCCCGCAAAATCGCCGTCGCCAGTTTATCGCCGGAAAATGTCACCGCCCATTCTTCCCCTAAGAACAGCTCCGGCCGCATCATCATTGCGTCCCAGTGTGGCAGGTTCCCTTCATGCACCATTTCCCGAATCGGTATCCCCGCCTGCCGCATGATCCCCGTCAAATCCCCAAACCCGGCCGCGATGCCGCCTCCCCGGTAATGCTCTTTCAGGTAATCGGCCGCCTCCCGCGTCCACGCCCGCCTCACCTCGCTGTTCACCTGCGACTCATTCCAGCAAATCCCCTCCCCATCCGCCCACGGCGCGATCCCCGCCGCCAGCACCACCGCGAAAAGTCCCAACCGCCACTTGCCCCGTACCAGCGCCACCGCCTCCGCCGCCCCCCAAGCCAGGAATGGCAGAAGGGCCAGCCCGTAACGGCTGTTGTAGTAACTGTGCGGCCACAGATTCGGCACGTAGATCGGCGTCCCACCAGAATACATACTGTAGACATAAAAGGCCGGCCCCGCCCCCAACAGCGCCACCCACCAGAACCTCTTTTTGCGGAACGAACCTACCAGCCCGATAACCGCCAGTAAAACCAACGCGATCCCGCACACCAGCACCGCCGCCTCCGCGTAATACCGCGCCGCAACGGCCAGGTTCCCATCCCCGGGATACCGCTCCATCCCCGCATCCAGCGACCGCTGATAAATCGCCTTCGCCGACCACTCGCCCTCGTAAAACTCCAGCGGATCGGAATAGTAATAGATGTTGTGTGCCACCCACGCCACCGGCCCCGCCGACGCGATCGCCCCGAAAACCAATGCCGTCCGCCACTTCCGCGTCTTCCACAACAGATACACCGCCACCAGCGGTATCAGCGCCCAACCCTCATACCGGCAAAGCGCCGCCGCCGCCGCACACAACCCCGCTATCACCGCGTTGCCCCTCAGCGAAAAGTAGAGTAGCCCGAACAGAAACGCAAAAAGATACGCCTCCGTCATCGCCGTCGATTGCAGGTAAAGCAAGTTCGGGTTCAGCGCGAACACCGCCATTCCGCCCCATGCCGCCGCCCGCGAACCGGTCACCCGCCGCAGCGAAGCAAACAGGAATCCGCACGCCACAACAAACGCCGCCGCCGCCGGATACGCACCCGCCAGCCCGTTCCGCCACAACTCATCGTTCCGTGCAAACAGAGCCATTGCCGCGTGCGGCAATGGAAGCCACACCGTGCCGAACTGAAACGGTCCCGGCGTGCGTGAATCCGCAATGCGCCGCGCGATATTAAGGTGCGCCTCGGCGTCCCCGTAGTAATACAGGTAGCCCTGCTGGTGAAACCATGCCACCGCGGCCGCACTCAAGGCGGCGGCGCAGGCCAGCGCCAGCAATACCTCAAAAATCGGTGAGGCTTTTGAACTCTTGGAAACGGTTATCGATCTCGGCACGAGTCAGGCTTCGGAAGCGCTCCACGCCAAACCTCTCGCAGCAGAAGCTGCCCATCACCGAACCATAGATCACGGCGCGGCTCAGTTCCTTCCGGTCGGCGGCGGGGTCGTTCAAATCCACGTTGCGGGAACTCAGATAGCCCATGAAGCCCCCCGCGAAGCAGTCGCCCGCCCCGGTCGGATCATGCAGGCTGTCCAACAGGTAGCCGGGCGCGGAAAACACATCATCGTCGTGAAACAGCAGCGCGCCATACTCGCCGCGCTTGATGATCAGCGTCTTCGGTCCCATCTCGAGAATCGCGCGGGCGGTCTTTTTGATGTTGTGCTCGCCGCTCAGCATCCGCGCCTCGCCGTCGTTGATCAACAGAAAGTCCCAATCCTTGATCGTGTCCAGCAATGGCTCCCGCGTCTGCTCGATCCACAGGTTCATCGTGTCGCCGCCGGCCAACCGCACGCCGTTCATCTGCCGCCGCACATCTTTTTGCAGCTGCGGCTGTATGTTGCCCAGAAACAGATACGGCTTCGTCTTGTAGGAAGCCGGCAACTTCGGCTGGAAATCGGCGAACACGTTCAGATCGGTGGCCAGCGTCGTCCGCTCATTCATGTCCTCGGAATAGACGCCGCTCCAGAAAAAAGTCTTGCCCGGAACGCGCTCCACCCCCTCCACGTCAATCCCTCTGCCCTGAAGCAGTTGAACATCTTCCTCGGCAAAATCATCGCCGACAACCCCGACGATGGAGACCGGTGAGAAGAAACTCGCCGCCACCGAAACATAAGTGCAGGAACCGCCCAGCATGCGATCCACCTTGCCATGCGGCGTCTCAACAGCATCGTAGGCAAGCGATCCGACAACAACAAGCGACATGAACCAATTGTAGCGTGCCCCTGGAAAGTACAAAGTACAATGAAGGTTTCCAATGACGTTTCCGTTTCATCGGCTTCCGGAGCTGCTCTCGGCAGCCGTGGCCTGCTACGCCAACTGGAAGCTCTGGTGCTGGTTCGGCCTGAGACCGTTGTGGCGACTGCCGGTGATGGTATGGGCCGGCGGCAGTTTTCTGTTCACCATCCCACGCATCGCCCGCCAGATCCCTTACAACGACACATTCGAATGGTGGCGCGCCATGGGTACCGCCTGGGCCGTCGCCACCACCGGCGCCTTCCTTCTGATCTGGCTCCTGCGATGGTTCCAGGCGCCCGCCGCAACCGATCCCTCGCGCCGCAAACTGCTGCGTCTGGCAACCGGCGCCGCTTTCGCCGTGCCCGCCGCCGTCACCGGCTACGGCGTCTTCATCAATCGCCATCGTTTCCAGCTCAACGCCGTCGACATCCCCGTCCGCAACCTCCCTAAGCCGCTCGAAGGACTGCGCCTTGTTCAGCTCACCGACATCCACATGAGCCCTCTGCTGGGCCCGCGCGAAGTCGAGCGCGCCGTGGACATGGCCAATGAAACCCGCGCCCACATCGCCCTCGTCACCGGTGACATGATCACCATGCGCCGCGACCCGATCGACGACTGCCTCCGCATCCTCGCCGGCCTGCGCGCCGAGGCCGGCGTCTACGGCTGCCTCGGCAACCATGAGATCTACGCCGGATGCCAGGACTACGCCACCGCTCAGGCCGCCCGCTTCGGGATTCGCTTCCTCCGCGGCGCCTCTGCCGAAATCCGCTTCGGCGGCGCTCTCCTGAACCTCGCCGGCGTCGATTACCAGCCCCGCCAACTCCCCTATCTACTGGGCGCGGAGAAGCTGCTGCATCCGCAAGCCGTGAACGTGCTGCTCTCCCACAACCCCGACGTCTTCCCCGTGGCCGCCCGTTTAGGGTACGATTTGACCGTGTCCGGCCACACGCACGGCGGTCAGGTTACGGTGGAGATTCTCAACCAGTACGCCAACGTCACGCGCTTCTACACACGCTATGTCTCCGGCCTCTACCTCGATGCCGGAGCCTCCATCCATGTCAGCCGCGGCCTGGGAACAATCGGCCCTCCGCTCCGGCTCGGCGCTCCTCCTGAGGTGACTCTTCTACGCCTGTGCGCTGGCTGATCCTGAGTGACATTCACGCCAATCTGGAAGCGCTGAAGGCAGTGCTTGCAGAAGCCGCGCGCGACGGCTTCGACAAGATCGCCTGCTGCGGCGATGTCGTCGGCTACGGCGCCGATCCCAACGCCTGCACCGAATGGGTCCGCTCCAGCGTCCCCTACATCGTCCGCGGCAACCACGACAAGGCCGGCTCCGGCCTCGACGACCTGGAATGGTTCAATCCCGCCGCCCGCAACTCCGCCTTTTGGACCCAGCAGACGCTCACCCCGGAAAACCTCGCTTATCTGCGCGCCATGCCCAAGGGCCCACTGGAAATCGGCGGCTTCCAGATCGTCCACGGCTCACCCTTGGACGAGGACGAATACCTGCTCTCCGCCTCGGAGGCCTCGCAGTTGATCGGCTACCTCGAGACCCGCGTTTCCTTCTTCGGCCACACACACCTGCAAGGCGGCTTCCAGTTCCACCGCTCCAAGGTGATCGAACTCAACCCGGTCGAGTTGGATCAGGACCGCCTCGAGCTTACCCTCCACCCCGACTGCCACTACCTGATCAACCCCGGCTCCGTCGGCCAGCCCCGCGACGGCGACCCACGCGCCGCCTGGTCGATTTACGTCCCCGAGGAGCGGCTGGTCATCTACCGCCGCACCCCTTACGACATCCCCGCCGCCCAGGAAAAAATTAAGGCGGCCGGCTTGCCCACGATGCTCGCTCACCGCCTCGCCGTGGGGCACTGACTCCAAGCGGCCGCCGTGGCCGTCCGCGGGCAGCACGATCCACAGATGTCCACCTTCACCGAGAAAGGTTCTGCAGATCGCAGCGCAATGCCCATTACCAAGGCCGCTGCCCCGGCTACACCTGCCAGCACCATCCAGCCCCAGCGGCATGACCGCGCCGGCGGTTCCACTGGCTGAAACGAATGGCTGCCTTTCCAAACCTCCACATCCGCCACAGCCGCCCATACACGACCGCGGCCACCCGGCAGCCTCCGGACAGGCAGTCCACGCTGCTGTTCCCACAGTGGGGCCGTCTTAATTAACGAGTTACTCAGCCGCGACGTTCCGAACTTGAGATTGGTTGACCGGCACAGAATCCCGGATGTGCGACTTCCGAAAACGTGGCAACCCACAGGTTCCACAATCGCGCCGAGGGCTTCCCGGCCTCTTTTTCGTGTTTACTTTGCGAACTTGACGTGCGCAACGCACTCTATATCCATCGCAGCCGATGCGGTGCGTTCGCACCCCTTGGTAGCAGGCCTGACAACCTCTCGATCACAATGAACCAGACCGTCCTTCCTCATGATTTTCGAAAGCAGCTCGAAGCCAGTCTGCCTGGCGTTGAACTTCCCCGATTCGACCAGGCCGACCTCGTGAAATTCCAGGATTGCGCACCCGGGCCGCTGCTCACTCAAATGCAGGCAAGCCGATCGAGCGACCCGCAGGCGGTAGAGGTGACTCGGACCGCCAGACTGATCTACCGGAACATGCCGTAACAGTCCGGCGGCGGCGGAATTCGCAACTTGGTCGAATTGGTGAGCGGGCTCAACCCTCCCGTCAACAAACGCCTCCTGTCAACTGGAGAAAGCCGAGAATTGGTACGCGGAAACTTGGAGTCCGGCCTCAACCCCGGGGGTTGAGTGCGCCACCCCGCGAATCATAGTTTCCAACAAGAGAGAAACCGCACTGCGCAACAGGTGCGGAATGTGGCGGATACGGGCGGGAGCGGCGGCGAGCGCTGCTGTCAAGATAATGGGCTTTGGAGTTGGGACGTGGACGGTATGGCTCCCCGAGAGGAACCCTGTTACGCATTGCATTTGGAGAACCGGATACCGAAATCAGGCGAGACGTTACCAACGGCGTCAGTTCATACCTAGGCAGCGGCCGTTGGGTGGCTCCCCAGACTCACCGGTGCCCTAATTTTCTCCCGGCACAGCGGGACGTGTTCTCAACTACTAGGACCCGCGACTCTGCCCTGCCACAGAGGCTGAGCACTCGGCGGGTCGGCGGTCGAGAGATTCAAGCGCTGTTTGCTTTTTCGCAGCTATCGCGTCAACGTTGCACTCGACGCAGTTCTGAAGCCAGAACGGCCATCGTGGCTTTCTGGCGAGCTGTTACGATTTTTTGCGCAACGGCAACCATTTTTCTCGAGCTCTCGGGATCGCGGAGCATGGCCACCACAGCCGACGGGATCTTCGGGAGATCTGCGGGTACGTCGAGGCTAAAGAGCTAATCCCCAAGACCGATATCGCGCCACATGAAGCCTTTCGAAGTCTGCTCCTCCCAGCGGCAGACGATCGCCGGAACTCCGTTCCCGATACACATGATGGGCGAATGCATCTCGTTGCCGAAAAGACCGGCGGAGAGCAGGTAGGTGCTGAGAGCCTCGTCCGTGAGCCAGAAATCCTCGCGCCACACGACGGCGGATTTCACAGCGGCGGGCAATGGATCGTAAAGCATCTCCTTCCCCAGTGCCATCTGACTTTCGTCCTCAGGACACAGGAGCACTTTCAACTTCAGCTCACGGACGACTCGTTCAATCGCTTCCCGAAGCGGCGCGTGATCGTGCTCCTTCATGTCCTGATTGCGCTTTTCGAGTTCCGGTACTACAGGCCGCTGCACGCTCTGAAAGCGCCAGCCCGGGGCATGACGGTACCGCGGGATGCAGCAGGCGAAACGGCCGGGCTCCAGGTGGTGGCTTGCCAGAAACGACTTCGCGGCTGCATCGTCCCGCACATCCGCGGCAAACGCTCCATCGGGTCCGAATTCCATCACCGGGCAGGCGACACCACGCGAGCGAGCCAGTGCCATCGACACCGAATCGCGGAAGAAGACGAAGCGGGATTCTGTCAACAGTGCAATGACCTTGGGGTTGATGAACTCGTGCGGGAGTGAGATTCCGTAAACGCCATAAGGCTTGCCAGTCGCAGCGCGCCAGCGTTCCACGTCGGCAGGCGCAACGAGCCAGGGACCGGATCCGTGCAGGAGGAAGTCGCACTCCTCGAAGGCGCGCGTTAAGGCTTCCATTCCCGATACGATCTGCAGCTTTGGGAACCGGCGCCGCAGCATCTCGTCGGCGCCGTGCCCCACGTGGCTGGGCCACAAGCGTACTTCAGCCTCGGGGATATACCGCTCGATCAGCGTCAGGACCCCCGGCGTATGCGCCACATCCCCGATGTTGGCGACCTGCCACGAGGAACGCAACAGAATCCGAGGAGCCCGAGCGGCCGCACCCCGTTCTACGCCTGCGACTGCAGAGGCACAAATGGTCTTCACGAACTGGTTTCGCGTCATTGGTTCACGTCCTGAGTTTAGAAGGTGAGCCGCAACCCGAGTTGCAGTCTCCGCGGATCGAGCGAGCCGAAGATCCGCCCGAAATTGGCATTGGTATTGACGCCCTGCCGGTTGGGCGTGAACGTGGTGTTCGGGCTGTTGAGGTTCACCGTGTTCAGTGCGTTGAACAACTCGACCCGGAACTCGATCTTCGCCCGTTCGCGGATCGAAAAGGACTTAAAGCCGGAAAGCGAAACATCCACCAGCCCGGGGGCGCGCGTCCGGGGTAGTGTCCGGCCGATGTTGCCGATCACGAAGTCAGCCGGATTGCGAAACACGTCGGTACGGAACCAACGATTCGCGCTACGCTCGTCAGACGGCAGCGTCGGATCAGCGGCAACATCGGGCCAGGCAATCCCTGTGAAGTTGTCCGCGCCGCGAACGACCAAGGGCGTTCCGGTCTGAAATGTGCCGATACCGTTTACCTGCCATCCACCCACGACCGCATTCAGCCAGCGTGGACTGTTGGGCAACCAGCGCTGCCCGCGGCCGAACGGCAGTTCCCAGACGCCGCTGGTCACCAGTCGCTGCGACACGTCGTCTTCATCGATCGCGCGGTCCTGGCGACGGTTCAGGCGTCCGATGCGGAACGCGGCCAGACTACCGCCGTCTCCGGAACCTCCCACGGAAGTGGCTCCGCTGATGAGTTTGGAGAATGTGTAGCTGATGAGCACACTGGCTCCTCGTGAGAAGCGCCGCTCCACGAACAGTTGAAACGAGTGGTAGATGCTGGAAGCTGCATTCGTAGCGTGAGTGTTGACGTTCTGGTAGTCCGGGAAAGGCCGCAACAACTGCTCGCGCAGCACCGTGGCTCCCGACAGCGGACCCGTTCGGATCGTGCCGAAGAACGGGTTCGGCACGGGATCCTGCAGCGCTAATCCGAGTGACAAGAAGGAGGGATCCAACTGATTCAGGTTGTAGTTGCCGCCGAAGAGTTTCGTGCCCTTCGATCCGGCGTACACCAGCGAGGTGGTCCAGGCGCCGGGAAGCGCTTTTTGCAGTGTCAGGTTCCATTGCTGAATGTACGGTACGGGCGCGTTCCGATCCTGGTAGCGCACACTGAAACCACGAAAGGCCGACTCGCCACCCGCCGCTCCGAGCGGCTGCAGCAACGAGGGCGGACCATCCGAGAAGCGGAACGCACGGAACGGGCCTCCACCCACCGGAGCGAAGGGTGTATCTACCGAGAATCCGAGCGCGTTCGAGTTATCAGCGACGGTGTTTCCAATCTCCGCGATCGTATACATGAGCCCGTAGCCGCCGCGGATCACGGTCCGCCCCCCGCCAAAGGGATCCCATGCAAAGCCGACCCGCGGCCCGAAGTTGTTGCGATCCTGGTCGACGAAAGTCCGCGGCAGCGTTGCACCCGCGTACTGCATCACGCCGGAGGTGCCCGTCTGCTGGTTAGCGCGGAACGGATCGAAGTTGGAGAAGCGGTTATGCATTTCGGTGGGGCCGAATGACAAGTCGTAGCGCAACCCGAGATTCAAGGTGAGGCCGCGGGCGACTTTCCAGTCGTCCTGAATGTAGGTGCCAGTGGACATGGAGCGGAATTGGAAAAACGGACGCACGCCGAGCGTTCCGCCGCTCACCTCTCCGAGCAGGAAAGTCGCCATGCCGAACCCGTTGCCTGCGGGCGACAGCGGATTTCCAGTCAGGGCCGGTGTGAAGGTGAAGAATCCCGAGGGCTGGGCGCGGTTAATGAAACTGAGGCGAATCCAGCGATGATCGACGCCGGCCTGGATGGTGTGGGCGCTTCTGGAGAGCGTTACGCTGTCGATGATTTGGATATACTGCTGCGCACGAATCCCGCCGGCGAAGCTACCGTTGCTCAGCGGCAGTATCCCTGTAATCTGGACTGGCGGAAACTGGTCCTGCGGAATCGTGGAGGGGAATCCAAGCTTGGCCGGCCAGTCACCGCCGAAGCTGGGGTGAAGAAACGTGAGGTACTGCCGGGTGGCCGCCACCCGAAGATCGTTCAGGACGCGTGGTGTGAATACCTTCGTGTAATTGACCACTGCGTTGCGGTTGTCACGCTGGTCGTTGCGTCCACCGGGATCCGACGCACCGAAACCGTAGCCGCGGTCCTGCCGCACGTTGCCGGTCGTGGAATAGCGGAAGAACATCAGATCGCTGTCTGTAAAACGGTGATCGACACGAGCGCTCCACGTAGTCTGATTGATGGGCGAACTGACCAAGGCCGTCAGGTTGTTCGAGTTCGTCAACGGATCCGTCGGGGTTGTATTGGGCTGAGGGATAAATTCCAGCAGCCGCAGCGAGAGTGGATCCATCCGCCCACGGGGAACGATGTTGCCCGGAAGCGGATCCCGGACGAAGCCGGCTCCGGCCGGATTCGGTCGTGTGGTCGCCGGATCGAACAGCGGCAGCAGTGCGCCTCTTCCATCGCGCGTGTTGGAGAAGTCCCCGGAGCGCTCCTGCGCGGTCGGAACGGTACCGAGACGAGGCGCGCCGCTCTGCACGAGCCGCCACTGCTCCCATCCCGTGAAGAAGAACGTCCGGTTCCGTCCGTTGTAAATTTTGGGCAAAATGACGGGCCCGCCCAGCGTTCCGCCGTACTGGTTGTAGCGCAGGACCTGCTTGGTGCGCCCGGTGCGCGGATCGGGCACGGACGAGAAGGCGTTCCGCGCATCCAACGCGTCGTTCCGCAAGAATTCGTAAAGCGATCCGCTGAAGTTGTTGCCCCCGGCCTTGGACACCACATTGATTACCCCACCCGAGGTCTGTCCATACTCGGCTTTCAGCGCGTTTGTTTCGACTCGAAACTCTTCGGTGGCATCGACCATCGGAACGACCGAGATCTCGTTGTGCAGCGGGGCAGTGTTCACGCTCCCATCCAGGAACACCTGATTGCCGTAGGCAGGTCCACCATTGATGCGGATTTCGGAGATCGGCTGATTGATGAAATCGCCGAAGCCTTCCGACGTGCGGCTGCGGGGCTGCACGCCCGGCACAATCCTCGTCAGCGTCATGATGTGCCGGCCATTCAGCGGCAGAGCCTCGATCCTCTTCCTCTCGACCACCGCGCCCAACGATGACTCTTCCGTCTGAACGCGGGCCACCTCCGCGGTTACCAGCACCGATTCGGTCACGGCGCCGATCTCCAGCTGGATTGCAAGCCGCAGCCGCTGCGACACCTCCAGCACGAGGCCAGACCGGGTGTAGGATTTGAAACCGGGATGACTCACCCGAACAGAGTAGCCACCAATCGGCAGGTTCAGAATGAGGTATTGCCCGGCCGCATCTGTAACCGCTCGGTAGGTTTGGCTCGTGCTGGACGCTACAGCCTCAACAGTGACATCTGCGACCGCGGCTCCCTGCGAGTCGGTGACTGTCCCGGTAACGCTCGCTGTCGGCGACTGGCCGAACATCGGCCCTACGGGGAGGCATAGCGAGAGAAGGATTGTTGCAAACGTTGCGTAGGTTGGCTTCATGGTACCCCCCCAATGCGCCATTCTGTGGAACCGGGAGCCGATACCGCAAGGTTGAAACGGCTTGTCGCCTGTTAGTAACGTTCGCGATATAATTGATCTCGAAAGAGTTGGCCTATAGCCAGTCCGGGGATGACTTCCTCATACCGTTACAGTGGATTCAGGCCTGCACATTCGGTGATTCCGGAGGACGACTCCAAGACCGGCAAACAGTACTGTGGGTCACGCTCCTGCCCGCCAGCTCGCACGCCACTCCGGCGACTTATATTGGAAAGAGGACGAAGAAGCAGTTCGTCGTCATCGCCGCAGGAGGCGGAAGCAAATACGACATCAACTCGGATGCCTTGGTTTCCTCGTCGCTGCCCTGACCGCCTGGGCCGCCGGCCCCACCGCCCCGTTCAGCCACAAAATTCATGCCCCCCTCAAGCTGAACTGCGCCTTCTGCCACTCCGGCGCCGCCAAAGCCGAACGCGCCGGCTTCCCCAAGGCCACCACCTGCCGCACCTGTCACACCAGCTTCCCCGATGACGCGAAGTTCCCCGCGCAGCGCGTCTACCGCCTCGCCGACTACGTCTTTTTCAGCCACGCCTCCCATGTCAACGCGAAAGTCGATTGCGCCCGCTGCCATGGCCCCGTGAACGAACGCCCCGTGTTGACCAAGGAAGTCGACCACACCATGAAAGCCTGCGTCGACTGCCACAAGGAGCACAAGGCAACCGTCGTCTGCACCGCCTGCCATGAGCTCGGCCAGTAGTTTCCCCACACACGCCAGCCGTCCTTTGAGATAATGCTCGCTTATGAAACTCGCAATCTTCCTGCTTGCCGCCACGTTCGCGGCCGCCGAGGTGAAGCTCGGCCAGCCGCTCACTCTGTCTCAGCCCTCCTCCGTTACACAGGTTTTGTCCCAGGCCGCAACCCACACCGGGAAAACCGTCCAAGTCAAAGGCAAAGTCACCGAAGTCTGCCAGATGATGGGCTGCTGGATGGCGCTCATCGAGCCCGGCAAAACCACTTCCCTCCGCATAAAGGTGGACGACGGCGTTATCGTCTTTCCAAAGGAAAGCATCGGCAAGATGGCGATCGCCGAGGGCAAGCTGGTCAAACTCGAACTCAACAAGGAACAGGCCGTCGCGCGCGCCAAACACGAAGCCGAAGAGCAAGGGCGCAAGTTTGATCCCTCCTCGGTGAAGGGCCCCGTCACCATCTACCAGATCGCCGGCACGGGCGCCGTCATTCTCGACTGAACTTCAGAAAAGCGAACCAACAACCTATGATTTGGAAACGGATTGCCATTCTCTCGATTCTTGCCGCGGCGCTGCTCCCCGCTCAGCGCACCGCCCCTCCGGCGCGCACAAAGCTGATTCTCGCGCTCGTCGTCGACCAGTTCCGCTACGACTATCTCACCCGTTTCCGCGACCAGTACAACTCCGGCATTGACCGCATGCTCCGCACCGGCGCCGTCTTCACCAACGCCCACTACGAGCATTTCCCCACCGTCACCGCCATCGGTCACGCCACGTTCCTAAGCGGCGCCACGCCCTCCATCAGCGGCATCGTCGGCAACGAATGGTACGACCGGGTGCTCAAACGCCAGGTCACCAGCGTCTTTGACCCCGATCACAAGCAGATCGGCGCGGGCGATGCCGCCGGAGCCTCGCCGCGCAACCTGCTGGTCAGCACCATCCCCGACGAACTGAAAATGTCCGGCCGCGCCCCCTCCAAAGCCTTCGGCCTCTCCATCAAGGATCGCAGCGCCATTCTCCCGGTGGGCAGAATGGCCGACGGCGCCTTCTGGTTCGACAACAAGACCGGCAATTTCGTATCCAGCACCTATTTCTACGAGAAGCTCCCCGCCTGGGTGGAGGAGTTCAACCGCAGCCGCGTGGCCGACAAGTTCCTCGGCTCCGTCTGGGGTTCCATCGAGGACCCCAAAGCGAAGCCGTTCCTCGCCATGGCCCCGCAGCTCGAGGAAAAATACTGGGGCGCGATGCAGCGCACTCCCTTCGGCAACGACCTGCTGGAACTGCTCGCCGAACGCGCCGTCGAAGCCGAAAAACTCGGCCAGGGTCCCGGAACCGATCTGCTCGCCGTCAGCTTCTCCTCCAACGACTACGTCGGGCACGACGAGGGTCCCGACTCTCCGTTGGTCCGCGACATCTCCATCCGCACGGACCGCGTGCTTGGCAAGCTGTTCGCCTTCCTCGACAAGAAAATCGGCATGCAAAACGTACTCGTGGTCATGACCGCCGACCACGGCGTCGCCCCGCTGCCCGAAGTGATGCAGAAGCGCAAAATGCCCGGCGGACGCATTCCCGAAAAGGTCGTCCACGGCAAGGTGGAAGAGCGGCTCGCGCGCCTCTACGGTGAAGGCAAGTGGGTGGTGGGCAAGTCCGGCCCCGCGCCCTACCTGGACCACGAACTGATCGCGGCAAAGAAGCTCGACCTCATCGAAGTCCGCAAGCAAGCCGCCGAAGCCGTCCGCGAGATCCCGCAAATCTACCGCGTCTACACGCGCGACCAACTCGCCTCCGGCACTACGCTCGAAGATCAAGTCGACCGCCGCGTTCGCGCCGGCTTCAACCCCTGGCGCGCCGGCGATCTGTTCATCGTGATCCAGCCCTACTGGCTGTTTGAGGAGAAAGGCACCTCACACGGCACGCCGTACAATTACGACTCCCACGTGCCGGTGATCTTCATGGGCCCAGGCATCAAGCCGGGCCGCTTTCACGGCCGCGCCGCGGTCAACGACATCGCGCCGACGCTCGCTACCCTGCTCGATGTGGAAACTCCCAGCGGCTCGGTCGGCCGCGTCCTGGAGGAAGCGCTCGCCGCAAGGTGACCGCTTCCCGCGCAACTCGCTATAGTCCCTTTTGGGCCAGGAACGCGATCAGGTCGACAACGCGGTTGGAATAGCCCCACTCGTTGTCGTACCAGGCCACAACCTTCACCAGGTTGCCGTCGAGCACCTTCGTCATCTGCGCATCGACGATGGAGCTGTTCGGATTGCGCATCATGTCCGAGCTCACCACCGGATCCTCCGTGTAGGCCAGCACGCCCTTCAAAGGGCCTTCGGCGGCCTTCTTGAGCGCCGCGTTCACCGCAGCCGTGTCCGTCGGCTTAGAAGTCACGCACACAAAGTCCACCACGCTCACGTTCGGTGTCGGCACGCGCATCGCATAGCCATCGAGCTTACCCTTCAACTGCGGCATCACCAGCCCGATGGCCTTCGCCGCGCCGGTCGAGGTGGGAATCATATTCAACGCAGCCGCGCGCGCCCGGCGCAGGTCCTTATGCGGGAAATCGAGCACGTTCTGGTCGTTGGTGTAGCTGTGGATGGTGGTCATCGAGCCCTTCTCGATGCCGAAAGCGTCGTGCAGCACCTTCACCACCGGCGCCAGGCAGTTGGTCGTGCAGCTCGCATTGGACACCACCTTGTGCTTGGCGGCATCGTACATGCCGTCGTTGACGCCGAGAACCACGGTGACGTCCTCATTCGAAGCGGGAGCCGAGATGATCACCTTCTTGACGCTGCCGCGCAGGTGCTTGGACGCGTCCTTGGCGTCAGTGAACCGGCCGGTGGATTCGATAACAACATCGCAGCCGAGCGACGGCCAGTCGATCTCCGCCGGGTCCTTGGTCGCGAATACCTTCAGCTTCGCGCCATTCACGGTGATCGAATCCGCATCGGCCTTGACGTCGGCGGCCAGCGGCCCGAGGATCGAATCGTACTTCAGCAAGTGGGCCAGCGTCGTGGTGTCCGTCAAATCGTTCGTCGCGACAAACTCGATGTCGGTGCGGCCGAGCCCGGCGCGAAACACATTTCTTCCGATACGGCCGAAGCCGTTGATTCCAACTTTCACTGCCATTCTGGTTGAGGATCTCCTTACTGGATAAAATTGCGGGACTCACTTCATGATACCAACCCGTCCGCTGCGATATGGTGGACGGCATGAAAGCTCTGTTTTTCGCCTGCTTCGCCATCACGCTCGCCGCCTCCGCCGCCAACTGGCCTCAATGGCGCGGCCCCGATGGCAACGGCATCAGCCCGGAAAAAGGCCTTCCCGTCAGCTGGGGTCCGGAAGAGAATGTGAAGTGGAAGCTCGCCATGCCGTCGCGCAGCGGCGCCACGCCGATTCTCTGGGGCGAGTGGATTTTCTTAAACGTCGCCGACGGCGAAGCGCTGGAGCTGTGGGCCGTCGACCGCACCAAGGGCGAAGTGAAGTGGAAAGCGTCGCTTGCCGGCGGCAACTACAAGATCAACAAGCAGAACATGAGCAGCCCCTCGCCCGTCACTGACGGCCGGACCCTCTGGGCGCTCACCGGCACCGGTATCTTGAAGGCTTTCGATTTCCAGGGCAAGGAACTGTGGACACGCGACATCCAGAAGGACTATGGCAAGTTCGGCCTCAACTGGGGCTTTGCCTCCTCGCCGCTGCTCGACGCCGGTGCGCTCTACATCCCCGTCCTGCACGGCATGAAGACCGACGATCCCTCCTACCTGCTCAAGATCGACGCGAAATCCGGCAAGACCATCTGGCGTCAGGAACGCCCGACCGAGGCAAGGCACGAATCGCCGGACGCCTACATCACTCCTGCGCTGCTGCGGCACAACGGGAAGAAGGAGATTGTCCTCAACGGCGCCGACTGCGTCACCGGACACGACCCGGCAACAGGCAAGGAACTCTGGCGCGCCAATGGACTCAACCCCGACAACATCGCCGCCAACCGCATCATCGCCTCATCGGTCGCCTTCGACGGCATGATCTACGCGCCCACGCGCGTGAAGCCGCTGCTGGCGCTCCGCGCCGGCGGAAGCGGGGATATCACGGAATCCCACCTCGCATTCAAGGTGATGAACGGCCCCGACGTGCCGACGCCGGTCACCGACGGCAAGTATCTCTACCTGCCCAACGACCGCGGTATCGTTTGGGTGGTGAACGCCAAGACGGGTGAAGAGATCTACGGCGCGAAGCGCATCGCCCCAGCCATCTACAGTTCCTCGCCCGTGCTCGCCGACGGCAAGCTCTACGTCACCAATGAAGAGGGAACAACGACGGTGCTCAAGGCCGGACCGGAATTCGAAGTCCTCGCCGAGAACAAGCTCGGCGAGTATACGCTTAGCTCGCCCGCCATCTCCGAAGGCCAGATCTTCATGCGCACCGAGAAATTCCTCTACTGCATCGGCGAGCGGCGGAAGTAGTTCTGTAGTAGCGCCGGACACTCTCCCGCTCCTAGCCCGTGGGACTTCAGGTCCCTCCACCCCTGGGTAAATGCCGCTCGATAAGCTCGGCGCATTCGCGTCTCAGTACAGGAATGTCGGTCTCAACAATGGCCCAAACAAGAGCATCATCGACGGCTTTGAACGTCGAGACCACAGGTTGCTCTTTGGATTGCGTCGCAGGATTCAACGATATCGGCGAGATAGGCCCGCTCATCAAGCGGCATACATTAGTTGCTTCGTGCGTTCGATCTCACGGGAAATATACGAATTCTTCACCGCTCCCGCCATGACCAAATCAATTTCCCGCTCTAGCAAAGCGCGAAGCTCCTCTCGCAAACCAAAGTACGATTCGACACGGGCGTATGGCGCCATGGGTTTGAACTCGACAAGCATGTCCAGATCACTATCAGCTTGCTTGAAGTCGTCGCGTAGCGCCGAGCCGAATACCTCGAGCTTGGCCACGCCAAAGCGCGAACAGGCCTCTTCGATTGCCTGCCGCTTCCTCTCTAGCAGTTCATTCACTGCGGTTCTCCCTTGCCCATTGTATTAACGCAGGCCTCACGAATTCCACCTCCGCGAATCGATAAAGTCCGATTCGGGCGCCAACGATAGACGCAAGTAGTTCTACAACAGCGCCGGCGCTTCCCGCAGAAAGAAATCCTTCACCTCCGCCCAGCTTGTCGAGGTCAGCATGTCGGGCATCGGCTCTTTTTCCGCATCCTCGAACCATGTCAGCGACTTCAGCAAATGCAAGAGGCTGAAGTTCACTCCGGCGTACTTCTTCTGAAAAAGCTGGACCACCTCGCCTAGCCGCGACGGGAAGCAGACGGCGTGAACGTCGATGAAGTCGCGGCGTGCGCCTCGCGCCGCAATCGCGCTCAGCTTCATGCAGCCGATGTCCAGGGGATGGGCCACACTCACCTGCTGGTATTGAAGGAAGGGGAACAGCACCGGATAGTCATATTCCAGGAAACTGACCTTCACACCCCGGCAGTGGCCGTGTACGGTTCCCACCGCCATTCCCGTGAGCGAGAATCCGCCCAGCCGGTGGAGTTTCTGCAAGTGCGCTTCCACATCGAAGCCACGGCCGCTGAAAAAATCGAGATCCACGGACCGGCGATGTCCCAGCTGAAGTGCCAGCGCCGTGCCGCCCGCCAGGTAAAAACCTTCCAGCAGCGAGGAAGCTTGCCAATGCTCAAGCAATTCCTCCGCGGCGGAAGGAATCGCATCCACCCGCCACTCATTCGGCATGGGCAAGCGCCGCCACTTCCACGGCCGGCAATCCGTAAACCAGCGACCAGAAGTTCGCCGACCGGCGGGACAGCCGGCGTTGGTTTCGCAGCACCTCCACGATCTGGCTCTCTGAAAAAGTTGCCCGCATCCACTTCACAGCCGGTTGATCCCCCAGCTCCAGCACTCGTGTGATGCAGTAATCAGCCCACTGTTGAGGGTCCAGCGAAGAGAGAGTCGTATCCCAGAACAACCATCGCAAGTGCTCTGGAATCATTTGTTTATGATACATCAGGCGGGCCGCTGAATCAACCCTCAGCTCAGCTTCGCCCGAACCTGATCGCTCAGCGCTTTGCCGTCCACACGCTTGCCCGTCAGCTTCGCCTTCACCGCGTTCATCACCTGCCCCATCTGCTTCAGCGATGTGATTCCCGTCTCCGCCATCGCCGCCGCGATGGCCGCGTCAATCTCCTTCGGGCTCGCCGACGCGGGCATGTACCCCTCAATGATCTTCCACTCGGCCTCTTCCTTATCCGCCAGCTCCGGCCGGTTGCCCTTGCGGAACATGTCGGCTGCCTCGCGCCGTTGCTTCAACAGGCTGTTCAGTATCTGCATCTCGGCGGCTTCATCGGCCTCTTTCATGTTGTCGGCCTTGTACTTGAGCAGGGCCGCTTTGATCATACGGATAGCGTTCAGGCGCAGCTCTTGCTTGGCCTTCATCGCCTCCACCATGTCCTTTTGAACTCGATCCAGTAGTGCCATCGTGTCTGCTATTCTAGAATTTTCCAGCTTTCCCATGCACATTAAGAAACAGCGGTTATTGACTCCTGGGCCGACCCCTCTCTATCCGCCGGCTCTGCACGCCATGATGGCGTCGGATCTGCATCACCGGACCGAGGATTTCCGGAAGATCTATAAGTCCGCGCTGGCGGACCTCAAGGAAGTGATGGGCACATCGCACGATGTGGTTCCCCTGGTCAGCTCCGGCACCGGAGCCATGGAGGCTTCCGTCTCCAACTTGTTCTCGAAAGGCGATCACGTCGTTGTCTGCTCGGCCGGCAAATTCGGGGAGCGCTGGGCCGGCATTACCAAGGCTCACGGCCTGCAAGTCACGCTGCTGGAAGAGCCGTACGGCAGCGCCGTGAAACCGGCGGCCGTGGCCGCCGCGCTCCAAGCGAACCCGGATGTGAAAGGCGTCTTTGTGCAGGCTTCGGAAAGCTCGACCGGCGCCGCGCACGACGTGAAATCGATGGGCGAAATCGTCGGCAAAACCGATGCCATTCTCGTCATGGATGCCATCACCGGCCTCGGCACCATGCCGCTCGACATCGACGGCTGGGGTCTGGACGTCGTCATCGGCGGCTCGCAGAAAGCCTTCATGATTCCGCCGGGAATCGCCTTCCTCAGCGTCAGCCCGAAGGCCTGGAAGATGGCTGAAACCTCCGACCTGCCGCACTACTACTTCGACCTGACGAAGGAAGCCAAGAACGCCGCCGCCGGGGAATCCAGCTGGACCCCCGCCACCTCGCTCATCCTCGCCCTGGCGGAAGCCCTGCGCTACATCAAATCGATCGGCATGGACAAGCTGGTCGACAATGCGCAGCTTCTTGCCAGGGCAACACGCGCCGCGGCCCAGGCGCTTGGTCTCGAGCTGTTCGCTCCTGACTCCCCGGGCGCCGCGCTTACGGCCATCAAGGCCCCAGCCGGCATGGACTCCGGCAAGATCGTGAAGGGCTTCAAGGAGCGGTTCGGAGCCATCATCGCCAACGGCCAAGGCTCGATGAAGGGGCGGATCTTCCGCATCGCGCACCTCGGCTACTTCGACTTCAATGATCTGTTCAGCGTCATCGCGGCGCTGGAGGTGATCCTGGTGGCCAACGGTCACGAAGTCAAGTTCGGCACGGGCGTGGCCGCGGTGCAGGAAGTCTACGCGGAGGCGGCCGGAGTTCGACTGCCGGTCACTGCCTGAGATGAAGATCCTGATCGCCGAACCCCTTGCCGAGGGGGCCGTTTCCCTCTTCAAAGCCGAATCCGGGTGGGACGTGGTCGTCTCCAACCCGAAAGAATACGCCGCGCATTTGGGTGACTGTGACGCGCTGGTGGTGCGAGGCGCTGTCAAGGTTACCGTCGATGTGCTGGCGAAGGCGCCGCTGCTGCGCGTGGTCGGCCGCGCCGGCGTCGGCTACGACAACATCGATATGAAGGCCGCCACCGATGCCGGCGTGCTTGTCATGAACACGCCGGGCGGCAACGCCGTCGCCGTCGCCGAGCACACCATGGCGCTCATGCTTTCGCTCGCCCGCGCTATTCCGGAAGCCAGCGCCTCCACCAAAGGCGGCAAGTGGGAAAAGAAGAAGTTCATGGGCAATGAGCTGCGCGGGAAAACGCTGGGCGTGCTCGGGCTTGGCAACATCGGCCGTGAAGTGGTGCAGCGCGCGCGCGCCTTCGAGATGAAGATCATTGGCTCGGACCCGTACGTCAGCTCACAGCTGGCGGCCGATCTCGGCATCGAGCTGGTCGATACCGAAACGCTCTACTCGCGCAGCGATTTCATTACACTCCACCTGGGCTTGAGCCTGGAAACCAAGGGTATGCTCTCCGCCGCCGCCTTCGAGAAGATGAGGCCCGGCGTGCGGATCATCAACTGCGCCCGCGGCGAACTGATCGACGAAGCCGCGTTGAAAGCAGCGCTCGATTCCGGCAAAGTCGCCGGCGCGGGCCTGGACGTTTTCGCCCCGGAACCGCCTCCGCCCGACAACCCGCTGCTGAAGGCCGAACACCTGCTCGCCACACCCCACATCGGCGGCTCCACCGAGGAGGCGCAGGAGATCGTCGGCGTCCGCATCGCCGAGCAGATGGTGGATTACTTGAAGAACGGCGTCGCCGTCAACGCCGTCAACATGCCGGCCATCACGCCGGAACAATACAAGGCCATCGGCCCGTGGATCGCCGTCGCCGAGCGGCTCGGCAAGTTCGCCGCCTACGTCGCCGAAGGCAATCCGAAACTGGTGCGCCTCACCTACCGCGGCAAGATCGCCGAGATGACTACGCACGTGCTCCGCAACGCGGGCCTGGCCGGCGTGCTCAACCGCTCGCTCTCGCAAAAAGCCAACGTGGTGAACGCCGCGCAACTGGCCTCGCAGCGCGGGATCAACGTTGAGCAACGCCATGAAGGCCGCGCCGGCCACATCGACTCGATCTCTTTAGAACTGGAAACCGACTCCGGCGTCACCGCTGTCGAAGGCGCCCTCGTTCTGGACCGCCCGCGCCTCATCCAGGTGGATGGCATCACATGCGAAGCGGCTCTTTCCGGCCACCTCACCTTCATGAAGAACAAGGACGTGCCCGGCGTCATCGGCCACGTCGGCACAGTAATGGGCCGCAACCAGGTCAACATCGCCAACTTCTCTCTCGGCCGCCAGTCCGCGCCCACCGCGCCCGGCGAACCCCTTCGCGCCCTGGCTCTGGTGGAAACCGATCACTCCGTTCCTGAAGCCGTGCTGGCGGAACTGCGCAATCACCCCGCCGTCCTGCAAGCAAAAACGGTGGAACTTACCAGTTAACGTCCGCTCAGAAGGGAAACCGCCGGCGCTTCTTCTCCTCAACAGGCGCGGTGACCTTGCCAATCGCCTCCAGTACCAGCGGCGCCATGACCCGGTAGCCGGCCGCATTCGGATGCAGCCCATCCTCGGCCAGTTCCGCTTTTAGCATCCCCGCGTTATCCACGATCGCGGAAAAGTAATCGAGATAAAGGAACCCGCGCTTCTTGCACAACTCCTGAAGCCACTCATTGAGACGCCGGATGGTCGTCATCGGCCGGCTGACACTGCGCAAGAACCCTGGATCCTTGTCCTTGTTGTAGTCGTGAATCGGGAGGATGGAAGCCAATACCGGCTTGATCTTGTGCAGCTCGGCAAGGTCGGCGATCATCTCGAGGTTGTTCTGGATGACCTCCACCGGCACGCCGCGGGCGATATCGTTGGTCCCCGCCAGGATGACCATTGCCGCCGGCTTCAGGTCAATGACGTCGGCCTGCATCCGCGCCAGCATCTGCGAGGTGATCTGCCCGCTAATGCCGCGGTTGACGAAATCGCGTTCGGGAAAATACTCATTCAACGGCCAGCCGTCGGTAATCGAATCGCCGAAGAAGACGACACGCGGCTGCCCCTGCCGCGGTGGTCCGACTTTCAGGTTATCTTCCCTGTACCGCTCCAATTGATCGCGGTCGGGACTGCCCAGCTGCCGCTCCTTCAAGGCCAGCAGGGCGATGAAATGCGCCTCGGCGCGCTCCACCGATTCCCTCAGCTCGCGGAACTGTCGCTGCGCTTCCTGGGGAAACGGATATGGCTTGGGGATGGCGTCGGCCAGCGCCAGGTAAGCTCGCGCATTGGTCAGCACGTTGTAATGCTGCATGCCGTCCTGACGGCTGGCGGCGGCTTGCAAGTTGACGATGGCCTGCCGCATGTTCTCGATCACCGGCGCACCGGCGCGAGCCAGCCCCGGCACCACCGCCGTGGTCGATTCCATCAGTTGCACCATGCGCGTATACAGCTCCATCGATTCGCGATTGCCCAGCAGCGCCTGCGGCTGTGCCGCGCACACCCCGGCAACCAACATGCAAGCAGCCAGTAACCGTTTCATTGATCCCATTCCTTCTCCAGTTGCAGCGTCACCGTTCCCAAATAGAAGGCCATCTTCACACGAATCTGCACGGGAATGCGCCGCGCGTCATTGGTGAGCCACACATACAGGTGCGCCTTGCGGCGGTACAAAACGCCGTGATAGAGAAACGCCTCCAGCCGCAGCGTATCAAACTCACCCGCCGGCGTCTTCACGCGCTCCGCCTTCTGCACTTCCACCCGCGTCGATACGCTCTTCTTGCCGTCGCTGAGCGGAAGCTCCAGCTTCTGGCCGACTTTCAAGGGAACGTGACGCAGGCGAGTCAGACCGGCAATGATGTCGTGCACGCAGGGAGGGACTTCGATCTGCTTGGTTTCGACCACCTCGTTGCCGTTTTTGAGGTCGCGCTCGACGCGCTCGGCCTTGCCGGGCGGCGTATTGTAGTGGACGGTGATTTCGCGGTGCTTGCTGCCTTCCTCGGCGTTCATCACGGCGGTGGAGGCGCAGTATTTGTCGCTGTAGCTGACCTTGTAGTCGTCCTTGACATGATAGAGAGTGCCTACGAAGCCCGTCGTCTCCAGAAACAGCTGCGCTTGCCCCGGATACCAGGTCAGGCGCGCCCAGCCGGCGCGCATCAGCCGCCACTCGGCGCCGTAATCGAAGACTTCCGCGCCGGCAGAACAAACCAGAACCAGGGCGAGGATGGCGCGCGCCAGCATCAGCCTTCCAGCAGCCCCGTAAATTCGTCGGGGTCCAGCCCCAGCCGCTCCATCTGGCGCGGCAACTCACCGCGGAGGGCTTCGGGCGTCGTCTTGATCCAGGCCTCCACCACCGTGTTCACGCCGACGCGGCTCTTACCCTCGCCATCGGCGATGCCATCGGCAACCTGGCGGATCTGTCCTTCAATCTGCTGGCGCACGGGCAGCGGCGTGGTCATCAGAATCTGATGTAGCAGGTCTTGGGCGGCTTCGTTCCAATCCATGGTTAGCTCGTCAAAAACCTTATGATAACAATAGGGCAATGTTAAGAGACCCCAGTTTGATCCCGCTGTCGCACCAGCATCATAACGGGCTTGCGCTGTGCGTGCTCACCGATCGTGAACTGGCGCAGGATGGCTCCGCCGCCAACATCGAGCGGCTGGGCAAGCGCGCCATCGACCGCTATGCAGTGGAGCTGATCAATCACTTCGAGCTTGAAGAGCAGATCTTGTTCCCGGCCTGCGAATCAGATTTGACGGCGCGTCTCAGGGAGGAACACCGGCAGATCGAGGCACTGATCGGGAAGCTGCGCGCGCAACCGGCCGCCGCGCTGCTCACGGAGTTCACCTCGCTGCTGCGCTCGCACATTCGCCAGGAAGAAAACGAGCTGTTTGAATCCGTGCAGAAGCAGCTGCCGCGGGAGACGCTGGACCGCCTCGGCGCCGAAATCGATTCCAAGGCGGTGCGCGTCTGCCTATGAGCAAGCTCGTTCTGGAAACCAATCTGCCCGGTGTCGAGTTGCTGGCGCGCGGCAAGGTGCGCGACAACTACGCGATCGGGGATGACAAGATGCTGCTGGTGGCGTCGGACCGCATCTCTGCCTTCGACTACATCCTGGCCACCGGTATCCCCGACAAGGGCCGCGTGCTGACGCAGATCTCGCTGTTCTGGTTCGATTTTCTGAAGGACCTGACACCCACGCATCTGCTCTCGGCCGACATCGCCACCTTTCCGGCCCCGCTGCCGCAATTCCGGGATCAGTTGGAGGGCCGCACCATGCTCGTCAAGCGTGCCCGCATGATCGATGTGGAATGCGTCGCCCGCGGTTACCTCGCGGGCTCCGGCTGGAAGGAGTACCGCGAATCGCGCACCGTCTGCGGCATCCCGCTGCCGGACCGTTTGCAGGAATCGTCGCAGCTCCCCGTGCCGATCTTCACGCCCGCAACCAAGGCAAGCTCCGGCCACGACATCAACATCAGCTTTGAGGAGGCGGCCTCGCGGATCGGCACCCACCTCGCGCAACGCCTGCGCGAGCTGACGCTCGCCATCTACAAGCGCGCCGCCGCTTACGCGGCCACGCGCGGCATCATTCTCGCGGACACGAAGTTCGAGTTCGGCTTCGTCGGCGATCAGCTTGTGCTGGCCGATGAAGTGCTCACGCCCGACTCCTCGCGCTTCTGGCCCGCTGCGTCCTATTCGCCCGGCGGAGCGCAGCCGAGCTACGACAAGCAGTACGTGCGCGACTACCTGGAATCGATCCGCTGGAACAAGCAGCCCCCGGCGCCGGCTCTGCCGGCGGATGTCGCCGAGCGGACCGCCGATAAGTACCGCGAGGCCTACCGCCTGCTGACGGGAAAACCGCTGTGAACTGGCTGGACCTGCTGATCGCCGTGATCCTGGTGGTCTCCGCGGCCACCGGCATCACCCGAGGATTCGCGCGCGCCATCGTCGCCATCGCCGCCACCGTCATCGGCGTTTTCGCCGGCATCTGGACCTACGGCGTCGCCGGCGCTTTCCTGCTCGACTACGTCAGCCACAAATCGATCGCCAACTTCATCGGCTTCTTCCTCGTTTTCGGTACGGTCATTCTGGCCGGCGCCGTTCTCGGCCGGCTGCTGGCGAAGCTGTTCAAGTGGGTTGGGCTGAGCTGGCTGGACCGCCTGCTCGGCGGCGGTCTGGGCCTGGTGCGCGGCTCGCTGGTCTCGCTCGCGATTGTGCTGGTGATGTGCGCCTTCTCGCGCACTCCGCCGCCACGCGCCGTCGCCGAAAGCCGCCTCGCTCCGTATTTGATGGATGCCGCCGGCGTGGCGGCCTCGCTGGCCCCTCGCGAACTTCGCGACGGCTTCGAGTCCAGCTATGAAAAGGTGAAAGAACTTTGGAACCAAACCTGGAAGAACCGCTCCCAAAAACTCCCCACGCACGAGATGTAACGCTGGCGCAGCCCGCGCGCCTGCTGATCTTCGACCTTGACGGCACCCTGATCGATTCGCAGCTTGACTTGGCCAACTCGGTGAACGCCGCCCGGGCGCATCTTGGAATGGGCGCCATCGCCAACGAGCTTGTCTACTCCTACGTCGGCAACGGCGCGCCCGTCCTGATCCGCCGCGCCCTCGGCCCCGAGGCATCGGAATCCGACGTCGATCGCGCCCTGCAATTCTTCCTCGCCTACTATCGCGACCACATGCTCGACCACACGCGCCTCTACCCCGGGGTGCGTGAAGCTCTCGACCGTCTGCACGAAGCGGGCAAGCTGCTTGCGGTACTCACGAACAAACCCGTGCGATTTTCCGAAGCTCTGATGTCGGGCCTCGGCCTCGGCTCGCATTTCCAGCGTATCTACGGCGGCAACAGCTTCGCCGAAAAGAAACCTCACCCAATCGGCATCGATACTCTGCTGAACGATCTCAGCGCCACGGCAACCGAGACCATCATGGTTGGCGACAGCTCCGTCGACATCCGCACCGCCCGCAACGCGGGCACCGGCGCCTGCGGCGTGACGTTCGGCTTTCAACCTGAGACTTTCCTCGAACACCCTCCCGATTTTTTGGTCGACGACATGCGGGAACTCGCCGATTTGGTTTTAGGCTGAATCACGGGACTTCGGGCACACGACTCGTTCTCTCTTGGAAAGGCGGATTGTGGCGGCGGAAGATTCGAGGGGCTTTTCGTTGCCGATCGGCGTGGAGATTGGTTCTTTTTCAGTCAGACGCCTTTCGGAGTAGCCCAGTGGGAGCGATAGGAGCGGCGCGTGAGGGCGGAGGAGTCAGGGTCGTTAAGGATGGTTTCCGTCTGGGGATCGAAGCGGAGGGTGCGGCCGGTGCGGGCGACGATGTTGGCCAGGTGGGAGTGGAGGCTGGACAGGTGGGCGGTTTCGATATCGGCGTTAGGTGATTTGCGGGAGCGGAGACAGTCGATGAAGTTGCGGGGGTGTGTGTCGGGCTCGTCGCCCTTGTCGGCGTGGACAAGCTTATTGTTGTTGTCGAAGACGCGGAAGGAGAAATCGCCGTCCCATCGGCCGATTTGGAGGTAGCCGTTGGTTCCGTAGACGGAAACGGCGTTGTCGTTGGATTCCAGGCCGTAGTTGTTCCAGATGCGCATTTCAAAGAGGAGCGCTTTATCGGCGTAGTTGAAGGTGATGGTCATGGTATCCGGCGTCTGCTGATCATCGTCGAAGAAGAGCTTGCGCGCGGAGCCGGAGACTTCTAGCGGCGCGCCGACGCCGAGTGCCCAGCGGGCCTGGTCTAGCTGATGGACGCCGTCGTTGCCGGCGTCGCCGGTGCCGTAGTTCCAGTTCCAGTGCCAGTTGTAGTGGAAGCGGTTGGGGTTGAAGGGGAGCGCGGGGGCGGGGCCGATCCAGGTGTCGTAGTCGATGCCGGCGGGCGGGGCGGAATCCTGCTTGCGGCCGATGTTGTCGCGAAGCTGGACGTTCCAAGCCTTGGCCATGAGAACGCGGCCGATTTTGCCGGAGTGGGCGTATTCGATGGCGCGCTGGACGGCCGGGCGGCTACGGAGTTGTGTGCCGTGCTGGACGATGCGCTTGTTGCGGCGGGCGGCTTCGATCATGAGGCGGCCTTCGCGGATGTTGTGGGCGAGAGGCTTTTCAACGTAGACATCTTTGCCGGCATCGCAGGCGAGGATGGTGGCGGGCGCGTGCCAGTGGTCGGGCGTGGCGATGACGACGGCGTCGACGGACTTGTCGTCAAGGATGCGGCGGAGGTCGGAGATGACGGGCGGGCGGGAGCCTTTGTTCTTTTCGATGGATTTGAGGGCGGGTTCGACCACGGCGGGATCGACGTCGCAAACGTAGGCGACGTTGACGTCAGCGAGGGCGCTGAAGCGGCCGGCGAGACTCCGCCCCTGGCCGCGGACACCGATGAAGGCGACGGTGACCTTGTCGTTGGCGGCGACGGCGCGGGACTGCGCGACGGCGGAAGCAGCCAAGGGGATGAAGTATCTGCGGTTCATGGAATAGATGATACGCTGTTTCCCATGGAGCTGAAGGCAATCCGGCTGGAGATTCCCGACGGCGGCGGGAATCTTATCGTCGGCCAATCGCATTTCATCAAAACAGTGGAGGACATCTACGAAGCCATGGTGAACACGGCTCCGCACATGAAGTTCGGGATCGCGTTCAACGAGGCGTCTGGGCCGTGCCTGACGCGGGTGGACGGCAATGACGACGGTTTGAAGGAGATGGCGGCGAGGAACGCGACGGCGATCGGGGCGGGCCATATTTTCGTCGTGACGATGCGGGACGGATTTCCGATTAACGTGCTCGGGCGGATCAAGGATGTGCCGGAGGTGTGCGGGATCTTTTGCGCGACGGCGAACCCGGTGGAGGTGATCGTGGCGGAGACGGAGCAGGGGCGCGGGATTGTGGGCCTTGTGGATGGCAGTTCTCCGAAGGGGGTGGAGACGGAGACGGATGTGGAGGCGCGCCGGGGATTCCTGCGCAAGATCGGGTACAAGCGTTGAAAATCACGAACGTGGAGCAGTTGGAAGAGGTGCTTTCGCGGCCGACCGAGGCGGATCGGGAGGCGATGGGTGCGTTGCGCGGGGACCTGCTGATCCTGGGAGTTGGGGGGAAGATGGGCCCGAGCCTGGCGATCAGGGCCAAGCGCGCTGGTGCGGCGCGGGTGATCGCGGTGGCGCGGTTTTCCAGCGGCGGGGTGAAGAAGCAGCTGGAGGAGGGCGGGATCGAGACGATTGCCGGGGATCTTTTGGATGACGGGTTTTTGCAAGGGCTGCCGGATGCGCCGAATGTGATCTACATGGCGGCCCGGAAGTTTGGTTCAACCGGGGATGAGCCATACACGTGGGCGATGAATACGTACCTGCCGGCACGGGTGGCGGCGCGGTATCGGGGGTCGCGGATGGTGACGTTTTCGAGCGGGAACGTGTATCCGCTGGTGCCGGTGGCCGGAGGCGGGGCGACGGAGGAGACACCGCTCCAGCCGGTGGGAGAGTATGCGATCACTGCGGTGGGGCGGGAACGGATGTTCTCGCACTTTTCGAAGCTGCACGGGACGCCGGTTGCGATTCTGCGGCTGAACTACGCGGTGGAGTTGCGCTACGGAGTGCTGCTGGATATCGGGACGAAGGTTTTTGAGCGGCAGGTTGTGGATTTATCGATGGGGAACGTGAACGTGATCTGGCAGGGAGATGCGAATTCGGTGTGCTTGCGGTCGTTCGCGCATTGCGCCTCGCCGCCGTTCGTGTTGAATCTGACGGGGCCGGAGACGCTGAGCGTGCGGGCGGTGGCGCAGGAGTATGGGCGGATATTCGGGATAGAGCCGGTGTTTGCGGGCGTGGAGTCGCCGACGGCGCTATTGAACAACGCGTCGCGGTGTCACAAGCTGTTCGGGTATCCGGAGGTGAGCTTGCAGCAGGTGATTGAGTGGACGGCGGCGTGGATCGGGATGGGGGGATCGACGCTCAACAAGCCGACTCATTTCGAGACGCGGGACGGGAAGTTCTGAAGATGAGCTGGCGGGAGAGGTTGCGGCAAGGAGTGGTGATTCCGGCGCATCCGCTGGCGCTGACGGCGGAACGGAAACTGGATGAGCGGCGGCAGCGGGCGCTGACGCGCTACTACCTGGCGGCGGGCGCGGGCGGCTTGGCGGTGGGGGTGCATACGACGCAGTTCGCGATTCGCGATCCGAAGGTGGGACTGTTTGAGCCGGTGCTGCGGATGGCGATGGAAGAGATGCGGGGCCGCGATGTGATCAAGGTGGCGGGAGTGTGCGGGGGGACGGCGCAGGCAGTGAAGGAGGCGGAGCTGGCGCGCGGGATCGGCTACCATGCGGGGCTGGTGAGCATGGCGGCGCTGAAGGGTGCTTCCACAGAGGAGATGGTGGAGCACATGAAGGCGGTGGCGGCGGTGCTGCCGGTGTTCGGGTTCTACTTGCAGCCGGCGGTGGGTGGGCGCGTGCTGGGGTATGAGTTTTGGCGGCGGTTTGCGGAGATAGAGAACGTGGCGGCGGTGAAGATTGCCCCGTTCAACCGGTACCAGACGCTGGACGTGGTGCGTGCGGTGGCGGAGTCCGGGCGCGAGATTGCGCTGTACACGGGTAACGACGATAACATCGTGGCGGATCTGGTGACGGAGTTTGATACCGGCGCGCGGAAGCTGCGGATCAACGGCGGGCTGCTGGGGCACTGGGCGGCATGGACGCGGCGGGCGGTGGAGATGCTGGAGCAGATTCACGCGGAGCCGGGGAGGCGGGACTGGCTGACGGTGGGGGTCCGGGTGACGGACATGAACGCGGCGATTTTCGACGCGGCGAACGGGTTCCATGGCTGCATCGCGGGGATACATGAAGTGCTGCGGCGGCAGGGACTGCTGGCGGGGCGGTGGTGCCTGGATGAAAAAGAGGAGTTGTCCGCGGGGCAGATGGAAGAGATCCAGCGTGTGTGCCGCAGTTATCCCGAGCTGACCGACGACGGGTTCGTGCGGGAGCATCTGGACGAGTGGATGAGGCCTTGAAGCCCGGACCGCAGTGAGTAGAATTGGTTAAGGGGCCATGGCGCCGGTGACGGAAACACTGGTGTATGAGGAGTTGAGGAGAGTTGCGCGCAAACATCTGAGGAGGGAGCGGGAAGATCATACGCTGGTGAGCGCGGCGCTGGTGAATGAGACGTATTTGAGGCTGGTGGAGCAGAGGGGGAAGTGGGAGAACCGGGCGCTTTTTTTCGCGGTGGCGGCGCTGGCGTATTACCGGGAGGCGCACGGGATTCACCGGGAGCAGGCGGCGGTGGACGGGAATGATTTGCGTGCGATGTCGCTTCGGGCGGGGAGCCATCAGCGGATCGGACGTGCGTTGTTGGGATGGGGGAAGGCGAGGGAGGCGATGGAGAGTTCGGGGCAGGGTTGCGGCTACCAGGGGCTTTGTAGGAACTGGGTTTCGGTTTTGACGGGGAGTGGCGACGCCGGATGGGAGGCGCCCCAGTCTCCGTCGAGAGGTTCTATAAGGGTGGTTGAGGTTTTCGCGGCGGAGAGAAGTTCGGGGAGATCGCCGAGGGTCAGGCCGTGAAAGACGAAATACTCGTGAGGGATCTCGCGGTCGAAGGCGGTTCTGCGCTGGTCCCGGATGTCATCATCTAAAAGCCGGAAAGAGGCGGGTTCGGAGGCGGGACGGAAGAGGAACTGTTTCCAACCGATGAACCCGCCGCGGAGGACGGCCCACGCGGGCGGTTTGGCTTTGGACATGATTACGGCGAAGGCTCCGGCGAGGGCGGCATTGTGGCCGCGCGCGTAGAGAGCCGCACGGCGGGCCGATGCCAACTCCAGCACGCGATGAATATCCCAGCCTTGCCTCCAAACGAAGTTCTCTCCGAGCAGGAGACTTACGGCGAAGACCCATCCCGATTTTTCGATGTGAGATTCGCCGATGCCTCGCGGATCGATAGCCCAGATGTCCCAGCCGCGGCGCCAGGCTTCGCGCACGACGGGGTCCTCAAGCAGCGCTTCCTTACCGCGGTCATCGACAGCGACGAGAACGCCGGCGCGAACCCCGGAGGCGGCAAGGATCAAGGCGGGAACATCGATGCCGGTTTGGGTTGTGAAGAGGTGGCGGGCAACTTGCGCCTTGCGGGGAGGGGCGGTCAGCCGGAGGGGTTGCGGCGCGCCGCCCATGGCTTCCATGATGGTGAGGCCGCCGGGCTTGATCTGCCGCGCCATGCGCCTGGCGGTTTCGACAATTCCGGGGCCGGCGGGCGCCCGCTGGCCAGCGGGAAAAACCTTCAACTCTTCGGCATCGTAGGGAAGTGTATCGGTTGCGGGTTCAGGAATCGGTTGGCCATCCCCCTTTCCGGCGAGCCACCGGGAGAACCATCCGTAGGCGGCTTCGCGTTTGGCTTTCTGATAGCCGTGGCCTTCCTTCGCGTCGACAAACAGACCGACTTGTTCGGCTGCCTGATGAGCCTGGTAGAGTTTTCGGCCATAGTCATGGACGCCGCGCACCCCGGCGACGGGGAAGGATTGGTCGACGGAGGCGGCAATGATGAGCAGGGGGCGCGGCGCGATCATGGCGAGAAGCTCATGGTTGTTGGCGTATTGAATGAGCCCGGGGACGAAGTGGCAATGCTCGGCGGCGCCGTACCAGTCCAGCTTGCGGGTGACAACGATCTGTTCGAGGAAATCACTTGTGCCGACGACGGGAACGGCGACCTTGATGCGGTCATCGAGGGCGGCAGTGATCCAGGTGTTGTAGCCGCCGCCGGATGCGCCGGTCATGCCGATGCGTTCCGGGTCGACTTCCTTGCGCGAGAGCAAGTATTCAAGGGCGCAGCGCGTTTCATATTCGGCGATGCCTTGCTGGGAAAGGCCGGTGAGCAGAGTTTCCGTGCGGCGGTGATCGCGGGAGGAGACGCCGCGCTCGCCTTGCCCGAACGGATCGAAGCTGAAGACAATGAAGCCCATGCGGGCCATATGGGTGCAAAAGGCCTGAAAATCGGACCTGGATTTGCTGTCAGGCCACCAGTGGCCGTTGTAGAACAGCACCGCGGGAGCTGGGTTGTCGAGAGGATCAGGCAGGTAGAGATGGGCGGGGACCGTCACGCCGGGCAGCGATTGGAAGATCACCTTTTCGATGCGGTATCCCTGGCGCTGGACAATGCCGGTGGTGCGTGATTGGAGGTCGGGCGGCCAGGGCAGGCGAGCGTGGCCGAGCGAAGCGGTGAGCTTGCTGCGCAAATCCGGTTTTGTGCGCGCGGCCTCGGCTCTTGAGCCGGCATGTTTGATTCTGTTGAGGGCGGCACGCGCGCGGCTCTCGAGTTCATCGAGCACGGCATCGCTTTGTCTGGTGGTATCGGAGGGGCGCAGAGCGCGCGCGGCGGACCAGTCCTGTGCGAAGGCAGTGACTGCAAACGCCGAGAGCGCGAGGAGGGCTCGCATCTAGGGCCGTGTGCGGCGAGCCCCGCTTCCCCTGCCCTCGCCCTGGTAGTTTTTCGGCAGTGTTTCCCAATCGGGGCGGGTGATGCCGTTGAGGTCATAGACGACTCTGCCGTCCTTGAGAGTCAGTTCGGCGGTGAGCTTGCGGGAGCCTTTCAGGCGTGCGCCGTGCATGTCGAGGAAGCCGAAATTGCCGGTTTCCATGCGCAGGACAACGACGTCGGCGATGGCGCCAACGGAGAGATGTCCGAGTTCTTCGCGGCGGATTTCGCGGGCCGGATTCCAGGTGGAGCGGAGAATCACCTCGTCGAGCGACAAGCCCATGGCGAGGAATTTATCCATGACGTTGAGCATGTCCTTCATGCCGGCGTTCATGCTGCCGGTGTGGAGATCGGTGGAAATGGAATCAGGGAGGAAGCCGCCTTTGACCAGGGGAACTGCGACGCGCCAGACGAAGCTGCCGCCGCCGTGGCCGACGTCGAAGATGACGCCCCTTTTTCGGCCTTCGAGAAGAGCGGGATTGATTTGGCCGGACTCTTCCTGTTCGCCGCGGAGGCCGGAATACGCGTGCGTGTAGATGTCGCCCGGGCGGAGTTTTGAGGTGACCAGTTCCCTGAGCGGACGCTCGGCCCGGTTGGAGCCGAAGTCGACCATGGCGGGAATGTTGGCGAGCGTGGCGGCTTCGACAGCGTTCTCGACGGGGGTCCACTCGGGACCGGAGTAATGGGCGGTCTTGATGCCGACGATGGTGTCCTTGTGCTTAAGCGCCATTTCGGCGGCGGGCTTGACTTGCATGTCGGAGAGGTCCTGTTCAAACTGGCCGCCGCGCATGCCGTGGCCGACGATGTTGAGGAAGGCGAGGACGCGGGTTCGCGAGCGATCGATGACACGGCTCTTGAAATCCTCAAAATTACGCCACCCGGCGCTGCCGGCGTCGGCGACGGTGGTGACTCCGATACGGAAGGTGAATCCATCCGGATAGACGCTGTTGTCGCCGGCGTAGGAGTTACGCTCCCCGGTGCCGGCGTAGACGTGGACGTGAATATCGATCAGCCCTGGAGCGACGTATAGCCCGGCTGCGTCGACGACCCTGGCAGCTTGAGCCGGATCGATCTTGCCGACGGCGGCAATGCGGCCCTCGTGAATGGCGACGTCGGTGACAGCGCTGAGCTTGTTCTTGGGATCAACCAGGTGGCCGCCCTTCAAAACCAGATCGTATTTGGGCTGCGCGGCAAGGCTGGCGGCGAACAGCGCGGTGGAAATGAAAACGCGAGTGCTGGATTTCATCATTCTTCCTCTGTTATCTCGACAAGTCTACAACAGCGTTGGAGGGCAACTGCCGCAGGGTGAACTCGAGGGAGCGGTTTTCATCGCTGAGTTCTCCGCGGATCCGCTGGGCCAATTCGCTTGGATTGGCGGCGGCCTCTTTTGTGTATTCGCCGGTTCCGAAGGGAACGTGGAGACGCAGCTTTTTATCGGGAGTTTTTAGAAAGGCCGAGGCCGAGTTTGGCGGCGTATTCGACGTGACCGGGTTCGCGAATGAACTGGTTGAAAGCGGGGTCCTGGGAACGCCCGCCGGCGCGAATGCGATCCTTGGAGGCGTCCCAAATGGAGGGTGCGCCTTCGGCCTTTCGTTTATCGTTGATGACGTCGATGAGGAGGCGGTCCAGCGCGACGGGATCGGTGCCGAACAGGATCTGCTTCGGGTAAAAGCGGAAGCGCGGATTGACGGAAAACGGCCCGGCCCTGGCTCACGAAACGCTCGTAGACGTAGATTTGGCGTGGCGGAACGCCGATGGCGGTGAGGTTCTCGACGATGCCGGCGACGACTTCGGGAGAGGACATGATATTGGGCGCGCCGGAGCAGTTGACCTTGATGCCGATGACATCCGTATCTGCTGTGACCGCGCGCATCGGCGGCATCCTGCAAACCAGGCGCAGTGCAGCCCGTCGCTTAGGGATTCAGGGGCGATGACCGGTGATACGCCTGCAAATGCTGACCGAGCAGATCCATCCCGAAGTCGCCGTCGTAGTTCCGCCACACCGAATGGACGTGATTCGAGTTGTTCTGCGTGTTGTCGTACTCGACGAGGAAAGACGGAGCTTGCACGCGATAGTAATGGGGTCCGCTTTTTTCCTTGACACCAGTCCAGGCGAAGAAAATATTCTTGCCCGCCTTCTTGATCATCTCGCGGCGGGCGGCGGCCAGCTCTTCGGGCATGTTGCCTGCGTAGACTTCGAGCAGGTTATGGAGCAGGTCGAGTTGTTTGGCGTTCATTTTGGCGGCGGAAAGCCCAGACGCATGCCCCTCGATGGCGGCTTTGCGGGAAGCCATCGTGATGATGTCCTTCAGCGCGGTCTCGCTGACGATGGCGGTTTTCCGCTGCGCTTCGTCGAGGGCCATCAATAGTTCGCGCGCGGCGTCTTCCTCGTTGGCCAATATGCGGAGCCCCTTCTGCGGACCCTCCTTGACTAAGGCCGGGTTGGTGCCGTAGAAGGTGGGTGAATCGGCGACCTTTCCCTTCACGACGGTCCAGTTCTGGGCCAAGTGGTGGCCCTCGACGCGGTTTATTTTAATATGATCTAGCTATGCAGACCACACGCCGCACGTTTCTAGCAACCAGCGCCGCGTTAGCCGCTTCCTCGAGGATGCGTGGCGCCAACGACCGTGTCAGCCTGGTGATCATCGGTGTCGGGGGCCGCGGTATCGGCCATGTGAGAGGATATGCCGGGCTGAAGAGCTCCTGCGACATCACGGGCATCTGCGACGTCAACCAGGCGGCGCGCGAGCGGGCTTCCGCGCTGGTGCAGAGCCTGGGCGGAACGAAGCCGAAAGAGTACGCCGACATGCGCGAAGTCTTCGCCGATAAAGCGGTGGACGCCGTTTCGATGGCGACGCCGAACCACTGGCACGCGCTGGGCACGGTGTGGGCCTGCCAGGCGGGCAAGGACGTGTACGTGGAGAAGCCGGCTAGCTACAACATCTTTGAGGCGGAGCGGATGGTGGATGCGGCGCGGAAGTACAAACGGATGGTGCAGATCGGGACGCAGTCGCGCTCGCTGCCGCACATGGAGAAAGCCGCGAGACTCATGAAGGAAGGCGTGATCGGCGAGGTCTATATGGCAAAGGGGCTTTGCTACAAGCGGCGCGTATCGATCGGACGCAAGCCGGACATGCCAACGCCTCCCGGCGTGGACTGGGACATGTTCCTGGGACCGGCGCCGATGCGGCCGTTCAACGAGAACCGGTTCAAGTACAACTGGCACTGGTTTTGGGACACGGGCAACGGCGATCTCGGCAATCAGGGAGTTCATCAGATGGACATCGCGCTCTGGGGTCTTGGGACGAACCAGCTTCCCACGTCAGTGGTATCGACCGGCGGTAAGTATGTCTACGACGACGATCAGGAGACGCCGAACACGCAGATCGCGACGTTCGACTACGCGCGGTTCCAGCTGGTGTTCGAGGTGCGCGGCTTGATTACGGGCGGGGAAGGTTCTTCGGAAATGGGCGTCAAGGTCGGGAACCTGTTCTACGGCTCCGAAGGCTACATGGTGCTGGATGGCGCCGGCTTCAAGGTCTACAAGGGGGAGAAAGCGGAGTTGGCGATCGATGAGAAGGCTGTGCGGGAGGAAGATTCGCCTCACTTCAAGAATTTTCTCGACGCGGTGAAGTCGCGGCACCACGGCAGCCTAAGGGCCGATGTCGCGATTGGTGTGACGTCCGCCAAGCTGTGCCACATGGCGAACATCAGCTACCGGCTGAAGCGGCGGCTGGCGATGGATCCCAGTAGCGGGATGTTCGTTGGCGATGCGGAGGCGAACGCGATGAGGACGCGGAATTATCGGGCGCCGTATATCGTGCCGGAGAAGGTCTAGATCGCTCAGGACAGTTTGACGGGCTCGTGTTTCTTGACCCAGTCCGGATCGAAGTCGGCTCCGAATCCGGGGCCGGTGGGCACCTTGATCTTGCCGGCGGTCACTTTGAGAGGGGAGGTCTTGCACTCAAAGCGGACATTGGTGCGGAAGCTTTTGAATTCGTGATGCTCGCCGGCGTTGGGGAGAGCGGAGACGAACTGGATGTTGTAGAGGAATCCGAGGCCGCCGCCTGACATGTGGGGGATGCATTGCTTGCCGAAGGCGGCCGCCATGCGCGCGGCCTTCATGGAACGGATCAAGCCGCCGAAGTAGTAGTTGTCCGGCTGCACGATGTCGAGACCGTTGTTTGCAAGCAGCCAGCGGAATCCGTAGAAGCTGTAGTCCTGCTCGCCGTTGGCGATGGGGATGGTGAGGGCGTCGGCGACTTGCTTGATCTCCTCGATGTGGTCAAACATGACGGGCTCTTCGAAGTATTTGAACTTGTACTGCTCCAGCAGTTTGCCCACGCGGATGGCTTCCGGAACCGTATAAAAGCTGTTGGAATCGGCATAGAGGGCCATGTTGTCGCCGAAAGTTTTCCGCACGAGGGGGATCATCCGTTCGGTTCTTCCGGGAGGGCCTGTGGCGTACATGTCGGTGGTCATGAACATGAGCCCGCCGACCTTGATCTTGAGGGCGCGCGCTTCCGGATATTCGGCGACGGCGCCCTTGATGAGCTCGATGGATTCCTCGACAGGTTTCTCGCGCCATTCGGTGGCGATGTAGATGCTGACTTCCGGGTTGTGGATTTCTCCGATGAGCTGGCCGACGGGCTTGCCGGCGATGCGGCCGAGCATGTCGAGAATGGCGAATTCGATGGTGGCCAGCGGGAGGCCGAGCGAGATGCCGTTGTAACGGAAGTTGAAGCCGAAGATGAAGACCTTTTCGAGGATGAGGTCCAGCTCGCGAGCGTCCTTTCCGATAAAGAAGGGCTGGACGTTTTTGAGGAAGATGGGAAAGAGCGTGCTCATGCCGCTGTGTGCTACGGAGATGCCTTCGGCGCCCTCACGGGAACGCACGCGGCAGAGGAAGCTGTTGCCGGAACGAAGCAGTTCGAGGGTTTCGATGATGACCGGGGTTTTGAAGAGCTGCTTCTTGAGGACCGGCTGTTTCAAGATTTCGTCGAGTTTGGCGTAGCGGGGGGCGAGTTCCGGGGAGGCCGCTTGAGCGGCCGCGGCTGCACCAAGAGTGGTTGAGAGGAAGTTCCGGCGAGTGGCTTTCACTGGTTATGCTCCTTGTTCGATAGTTTATCGCCGCAAAGGATAGACTATGCAGATGACCATGGACCGAAGAAGTTTCCTTTCCACGGCGCTATTATCGTCGCCCGGGTGGGCGGCCACCGCTGGGGAAGGCGACTGGCGGCATTATGGCGGCGATGGCGGGGCTTCGCGATTCTCGCGACTCGATCAGATCCGGCGCTCGAATGCGGGCAGGCTGAAGATGGCATGGACCCACGCCTGCGAAGACGCCACGCAGCGGCCGCTGACGACGATCGAATGCACGCCTCTGGTCATCGATGGCGTGATGTATCTGACGACGGCGCGAGTGCAGGTGCGTGCGTTGAACGCCGCAACAGGCGAGCCGCTATGGAATTTCAATCCGCTGGCCGGTTCGCGGCGTTCGCCGGGAGTGAATCGCGGAGTGACGTGGTTTGAAGACGGCAAGGACCGGCGCGTTTTTGCGGCGATTCAGGACAAACTGTATTGCCTGGATCCGAAGACCGGAGAGCTGATGCGCAGTTTCGGCGACAACGGGGTCGTCGATCTGGCTGCGCAGTTCGACCGCGACATGAGCGGTCTGAGTTTCCGTGTGACCAGCCCGGCCGTGATCGTGGAAGACACCCTGATCGTCGGTGGGGGAGGGGGCGAGGGTCCGCGGCCGGAGGCTCCTGGACACGTCCGCGGCTACGACGTCTACACGGGCAAGCGCAAGTGGATCTTCCACACCATTCCGCATCCGGCCGAGTTCGGCTACAACAGCTGGCCGAAGGATGCCTGGCAGCGCAGCGGGGCGGCGAATAACTGGGCGGGAATGAGCGTCGATCTCAAGCGCAAATGGGTGTTCGTTCCGACAGGATCGGCGGCTTTCGATTTTTGGGGCGGGGATCGTCACGGCGACAACCTGTTCAGCGACTGCGTGGTGGCTCTGGATGCGAGCACGGGCCGGCGGATCTGGCACTACCAGACGGTGCGGCACGATGTTTGGGATTACGACCTGCCCGCGCAACCGGCGCTGGTGACAGTGACGCATCAAGGCAGGCTTCGCGATGCGGTGGCGCAAGTGACCAAGACGGGCATGCTGTTTCTGCTGGACCGCGACACGGGCCAGCCGCTTTTTCCGGTGGAAGACCGCAAGGTGCCGGGGAGCGATGTGGAGGGAGAGAAGCTTTCGCCGGCACAGCCATTTCCGCGGAAGCCGCTGCCCTTTGCCAGACAGGAAGTGAATGAGGATCTGGTGACGGACATCTCGGCGGAGGCGCGCGAATTCGCGATGAAGCGGTTTCGTTCCTTGCGGGGGGGCGTACCGTACGCAGCGCCGAGCCTGCAAGGGACGATCTATTCGCCCGGGACGCTGGGCGGCGCGCTGTGGGGCGGTTGCGCGTTCGACCCTGCGACGCAGCGCATATTCGTCAATTCGAGCGAACTGCCGAGCATCGTGACACTCAAGGACGTGCGGGCGTCGGAGGCTTATCCATTCGGGATCACCGGATACGAGAAGTTCATCGATCAGCAAGGTTACCCGGCGGTGAAGCCGCCATGGGGCCACCTGACGGCGATCGATCTGAAGACAGGCGACTTCGCCTGGCGCGAGGTGATGGGCGAGTATCCTGAACTGGTGGCGCGGGGGTTGAAGAGAACCGGCTCCTACCAGCTGGGTGGCTGCATCGCCACCGCGGGAGGAGTTATTTTCATGGGGGCGACAGCGGATGAGAAGTTCCGGGTGATCGATTCGGCAAGCGGGGCGGTGCTGTGGGAGCAGAAGCTGCCCGCCGGCGGCTATGCGACACCGGCGACCTATTCGGTGAAGGGCAAGCAGTACGTGGTCATCGCGTGTGGAGGGGGCAACCGGCAGCGGACTCCGGCGGGGGATCAGTACGTGGCATTTTCGCTGGGGTAGATCTCCGGCGGTTGGGTGCGTTCCGTCGAAGGAGTCAATAGAGCGGCTGCTTCTTGGGGTCGATGCCGGATTTGCCCAGGGACTTGAGGAGCGGAGCGGCTCCGGCGGCCATCATCGAGAGGTCGCCGGGTCCCTGGAAGAAGGTGAAGCCTTCCTTCATGAACTGCGCTATCGCTTCGGGAGAAGCGGCGGGGCGGCCGACGGGAAGGTTGTTCTTTTTGGCGGCGGCGACGATGCGCTGGATGGCCTGCTGGACTTCGGGGTCGTTGGGGTTGCCGCGCTTGCCGTAGGAGAAGGAGAGATCGTTGGTGCCGATGAAGAGGACGTCGATGCCCGGAGTGGCGGCGATCTCTTCGATTTTTTCGACGGCGCGCTTCTCTTCGATGATGATGATGACCATGGCGTTGCGGTCTGAGAAGTCGTAGTAGGATTCCGGGCCCTGCCAGCGGAAACTGGCGAGGCCGGGTCCGGCGCCGCGGCGGCCGAGGGGCGGGTATTTGCAGGCGTCGACGGCTTGCTTGGCGAGTTCGGGCGTGGAGGTGAAGGGGAAGACGACGCCGAGGGCTCCGGCGTCCAGGGCGCGCTTGGCCATGAAGAGTTCGTTGACTGGCACGCGGATGAAGGGGATGGCCTTGAGACCGCGGGTGGCGAGGATCATGTTGCGGGCGGTTTCAAGCGTTGTGGGGGCGTGCTCCATTTCGATCCAGAGAAAATCGAAGCCCATGTTGGCGGCCTGCGCGGCCACGTCGGGGCTGGCGACGGTGATGGTTGCGCCGATGACAGGTTTGCCCTCCTTGAGCTGCTGTTTGACGGGGTTTTGCCATAGGGTTTGGGCTTGCATGAGTGCTCCTAGGATGAGTGCGGTGGTGAGAATGCGTGCGGACATGGGGATAATAATACTACGGGGCTTGCAGCTACTTCTTCAGGGTGGAGGGCCAGTTGAGGAGAACCGTAATCGACGCTGCGGCGCCGGAGTTCTGCAACCCGACAACCTCCCCAACGCTGACTCCGGAGAGAAGGACCTTGCCGCCGGGCGGCCAACTGGCCGGATAGCCACAGGCGGCCGTTCATTCAATGCCAACTCGATGTCGAGGCGCACGTCCGTCGCATCGCTGCGGCGATGCCTGACGTTCTTCTCAAGACAGAGCCGCAGAAGAATGGGGACGCCGGGGGGCAGGCCGGCGGGGAGGCGGGTCCAATCCGGTTCGCTCTTCAAAACCGCAGTTACTTGTGAGCGGGCTTGGCCCCGTGCGTCCCGGCGCCGCGGCGGCTATTGAGGGGTTGTTTGCTGGAGCCAGGCGAGGTTGCAGTGGGCGTGCTTGATGGATTTGCGGGGTTCGGTGTTGGGGAGGTGGTTGATGAAATAGCTGTAGGTGGCGTGGAGAGTGCCGTCGGAGGCCTGGAGGATGGAGGGGTAGTGGAAAGAGGAGCGGCGTTCGGCGCGGGTGTCGAGTTCCAGGTGACGCTTCCATTTCCAGGTTGCTCCTTCATCGTCGGAGAGGGAGATGGCGAGGGAATGGCGCTCGCGCTCGGTGTCGTTGTAAATGAGAGCCCACATGCCGTTCTTGAGGACGATGATGTCGGCTCCGGAGCCGGGGTTGGGAAATTCGGAGTCGCGGACAGGGCTCCAGGTAATGCCGTCATCCTTGGATTCCGAGACGTGGAGGCGCTTGGGAGCGGGGCCGTTGTCACGCATGTAGGCGACCAGCGTCCCGTCGCGCTTGCGGGCGATGGAGGGCTGGATGTTGCCTGCTCCGACAAGGGGCTCCGAGGTGGACCAGGTGAGACCGCCATCATCGGTGATGGCCATCAAAGAGAAGTCGTAGCCGTCGGAGTAAAGAGGAACGATGATGCGGCCGGAGGGTAGCTCGACGGGACGTGAGCGGGGCATCCATCCCATGCGCATGAAATACTTGTCGCCGGAGTTTTCCCAGAGGCGCTTCAAGTAGGTTTCCTGCGGGGTGCCGGGTGTCGCGGATTTGAGGCGTGGCTCGATGGCGCGGCGGGCGACGTCGGTGAAGTTGCGGGGGACGAAGAGCATGTTGTCGGAGATGTCCCAGCGCGGGGGCTTGGTAGAGTCGGCGTAGTTCGAGGAGATACGGTACTTCATCAGCGCCGTGTGCCACTCGTTGGCGAGGATGACGGGCCACATCAGCCAGAGGCGGCGGCGGGAGTCTACGAAAGCGGCGGGATTGCAGTCGGGGAAGCCGGGGGTGTCGGCGATGACGAGGGGCGGGGTCCAGGCTTTGGCGCCGCGGCGGAGACGGGAGGACATGATGACGACATCGTCGGCGGTGCGCTCGCCGGAGCCGCGGTACCAGACGGTGAAGAGTTCGCCGCCCGGGAGTTCGACGACGGCGGAGGAGTGGTTGTGGAGCTTATCGAGTGGAAAGATGAGCTGTGTGTCGAGGAACGGCTTTTCCTGGGCGGACGCGAGCGCGGCGGCGAGCAGGATGAGGGGAAGCGCGCGGCAGCTCATTGCCGGCAGCAATGATCGGGGCTGACGAGGGCGACGGGTGAGGACTTGCGGTCCTGGGCGAAGTATTGCTGATCGGAGAGGTTCTTGTAGACCTGCCCGGCAACGCCGGCGGCGACAGGGCCGTTGACAGGCCGTCCGCCGGTGAGCAGGACGACGACAACGAGGCGGTTGCGCTCGACTTCATTGAAGGAGCCGAACCAGCCCAGGTGAGTGGGTGATTGGCGGTCCGTGCAGGTGCCGGTTTTTCCGAGGATGGGGTCGGCGCCATCGAAGGCGGCGCGCTTGCCGGTGCCGTATTCGACGGTTCCGGTCAGGCCGGGCTTGATTTCGTCGATCCAGGGGGAGATGTCGAGGTGACGTTTGACGCGGGGCTGGAAGCCCGTGGAGTCATCGGAGTTTTGCGGGTGCTGGAGGTAGTAGAGAGTGCCGCCGTTGGCAATGGCTCCGAGAGCGGCGGCGTATTGGAGCGGCGAAAGGAGAATCCCTTCACCGAAGCTGCACATCATGCCGACGCCGCCGTGCTTGGGGGCTTCGCCGGGGAGCGTGCCGGGCTGCTCGAGTTCGCGGTTGAGCGTGGCGCGCTCGCCAAGGCCGAACAGGCGGGCGTAGTAGTGGACCTTATCGAAGCCGAGCTTGCGGCCGAGGCTCTCAAAGAAAGGATTGTTGGATTTGGCGATGGCCTGGGTGAGGTTCATTGATGTGCGGCCGTACAGGCGGATGGGGGTTTCTCGCTCAATGATGCCTTCGCTCAGCGCCATGAGGCCGACCAGGACCTTGAAGGTGGAGCAGGGCTGGAAGCCGCTCTTGTAGGCGAGCTTCTGGTTGACGATGGAGAGGACGCGGCCGGTGTAGGGGTCGGAGACGACGACGGTGCCGTTGAAGGGTCCAAGCGCGTCGACGGCGGCGCGGCGGACGGTGAGGTCTTCGCCATCGATGTTGTCGCCGATGGTGGAGTCGGCGAAGGAGGGTTCCTTCCAAGGGCTGTAACGGGAGGCGCGGGTTCGCGTGGTGGTGCGCTTTTTCGCCGGGGCTTTCTTGGCCGTCGTCGCAGGCTTCTTGGCGGGCGCCTTCTTTTTGGCAGGAGGCGTGCCGGGCACCGCCAGCATGGAGAGGCTCAAAGCGAGCAAGAGAATGAGATTCCGCATCGGAGTATTTCTGATCGCTCAAAGTGGCTTGGCGGACTACACGATCGCCGAAACCTTTCGCTATTTTGAATGATCGGCGGAAGGGCCGTCAAGCTTGAGGAAAGCTTTTTGTTTGCAGGGGAGAGGAAGACAAAGTTAAAACAAAAGGTTAAAGGCTTGTTTTTGGGGAGGATAGCAGGGAGGAGCGGGTTTCATTCATTGAGTACCTGCGCCGGCTAAACACAGACTCCGGCCTTCGCGACCTCGCCATTGAGGAAGACGCTGTGTATGGGGATGCCGCTCAACGTTTCGTGGATGGGGAAACGGGAGTACTTCCCGAGGCGCTGTGTCTGCGCGCAGGGGTGCTTCACAGCGTAAGCTGAACACGACGCTCAACCCCGACCGCAGGATACGGTTCAGTACTCCATAGAAGCCGGGCGTGACGGCTAAGAGGTGCATACAGGACGGCTGAAAGGCAGCCCCGCGGCTTCCGAGCCAGGACATCTCCAGGATGGCCACGGACGGTTTCCTGTTGTTCCGCACCTCCGCGCCGATGGGGGACTTGTGGCGGTTACCAGGCTTCGCGGTAGAGGGAGAGGAGATCCTGTTCCGAGCAGGGGCGGGGGTTGAGTTGATGGCAGCCGTCTTCGATAGCTTTGGCGGCGAGAGAGGGGAGGGCGGATTCGGGGATGTTGTAGGCGCGGAGGGCGGGGTTGATGTTGCCGAGCTGGTTCAGGTGGCGGATGTGGGCGGGAAGGTCCGCGACGTTCAGGTGGTTTGCGAGTGAGGCGAGACGGTCATTCGAGACGTCTTGATTGAATTCGAGGACGTAGGGGAGGAGGACGGCGTTGGCGGTGCCGTGGTGCATGGCGTATTCGGATGAGAGGGGGTGGGCTAGGGAGTGAGTGGCGCCGAGACCTTTTTGAAAGGCGATGGCGCCCATCATGGAGGCCATGAGCATGGAGGCGCGGGCGTCGATGTTGGCGGGGTCTCTCATGACGATGGGGAGATTATCGGAGGCGAGTTTGGCTCCGCCGAGGGCGATGGAGTCGCAGATAGGATGGTAGCCCTTGGCTAGATAGGCTTCGACGTTGTGGGTGAGGGCGTCCATGCCTGTGCCGGCGGTGATGTGCGGGGGCATGCCGAGGGTGAGTTCGGGGTCGACGATGGCGGGTTCGGCGATTAAGTAGGGGCTGAAGATAACGGTCTTGCGGTTGGTGGCGGCGATGGTGATCACGGAGGATCGGCCGACTTCACTGCCGGTGCCGGCGGTGGTGGGGATGGCGATGAATGGGGGCAGGTCAGCAGTGATCAAGCCGGCGCCATTGAGCAGGTCGTCGTATTCGGCGAGGGGGAGGGTGTGGGTGACCTTGAGGCGGATGGCTTTGGCGGTATCGATGGGGGAGCCACCGCCGAGGGCGACGATGGAGTCGCAGTTATGGGCGCGGTAGAAGTCGACGCCGTCGAGGACGTTTTGTTCGGTGGGGTTGGGATTGACGTTGGTGAAGGTGGCGGCGTGGGGGATGAGGGAGTGGACGCGGGTGAAGACCGGGGTCGAGAGGAGGCCGTGGTCGGAGACGAGCATGGGTTTGCGGGCGTGTTTGCGTTCGAGCGTTTGCGGGAGCTGCGCGATGACGCCGGCGCCGAACAGGATGGTGGTGGGGAAAGAGAAGGTCATATGGATTCGAAGTAGCGGGCGAGTTCCCAATCGGTGACTGCTTTGGAGTATTGGCGGGCTTCCCATTCGCGGGTGGCGGCGTAGTGGTCGACGAAGGCATCGGTGAACCAGCGGCGGGCGAGATGGCTTTGGCGGAAGAGCGCGATGGCTTGCTCGATGGAGGAGGGGAGGGCGGGCGCGTCCGAGGCTTCGTAGGCGTTGGAGGTGGCGGGAGGAAGGTCGAGCTGATTGTCGATGCCTTCGAGGCCGGCGGCGAGACAGGCGGCCATGGCGAGGTAGGGATTGGCGTCGGCTCCGGTGAGGCGCATTTCGGTGCGCGCGGATTTGGCGCGGCCGGGGATGGCGCGGACGGCGGAGGTGCGATTGTCGATGGCCCAGGTTGCGTTGATGGGGGCCCAGGTACCGGGTACGGTGCGCTTGTAGGAGTTGACGGTGGGGCAGTGCATGAGCATGAGTTCGGGCAGATAGCGGAGGAGGCCGGCGGTGTAGCTCTGCATGAGGTCGGACATGGAGTGGTCGTCGGCGTGGAAGAGGTTGGCGCCTTTTTCGTGATCCCAGAGGGATTGATGGATGTGGCCGCCGCAGCCGGGCAGGTCGTGGTTGCACTTGGCCATGAAGGTGGGGATGATGCCGTGGCGGCTGCAGATTTCCTTGGCGGCGGTTTTGAAGAGGGCGGCGCGGTCGGCAGGGTGGATGCCGTTGGCGGCGTGGATGGCGGCTTCATAGACACCGGGGCCGGTTTCGGTGTGGATGCCTTCGAGCGGCACGTCGAAGGATTCGAGTTGATCGAAGAGGTCGAGCACGATGGGGGAGTGCTGGGAGGCGCGGAGAACGGAGTAGCCGAACATGCCGGGCGAGAGCGGGGTGAGGTTGCGGAAGTTTTTCTGGCGGAGCGATTCCGGGGATTCGCGGAAGAGGAAGAATTCGTACTCGGCGGCGAAGTGGGCGTCGTAGCCGAGGGCGGAAGCTTTGGAGGCGACGTGGCGGAAGAGGTTGCGCGGGGCCAGGGGGAGCGGGTCGCCGTGTTTGTCGCAGAGATCGAGCAGGAGCAGGGCGGTGCCGGGCTCCCAGGGGATGATGCGGCAGGTTTCCAGATCAATGCGGGCGGTGGCGTCGGGGAAGCCGGTGTGCCAGCCGGTGACGGTGACACCGGGGTGGGCGTAGAGGAGGTCGGCGATGTCCCAGCCGAAGATGACATCGCAGAAGCCGAGGCCGGAGGCGGCGGAGGATTCGAATTTCTTGCGGCTGACGTGCTTGCCGCGGAGGATGCCGTCGATGTCGAAGGCGCCGAGCTTGACGCGGTGGATGGAGGCTTCATCAAAGCGCTTGAGGACGTCGCTGAGAGTCATGAGGTTAGTCTCCGGAAGAAGGCTGGCGGCTCCATTCGGGGCCGGTGAACTGGGAACGGACGCGGAAGGACCACAGAAGCGCGAGGGCGGCGATCAAGCCGAGGAATGTTTGGCCGGCGAGCAGATTGGGCGGCATCACGAGCACGAGGCAAATAAGAACAGTGTAGAGGATGGCGGCAAGGTTGACCAGGGGAGAGAAGCGGCCGAGGTTCCAGACGGCGTCGCGCGTCCAGGGGTGTGCGCGGCGGCGTGCGCGGTAGCCGAGGATGAGCGGGATGACGTAGGCGACGTAGAGGGCGACGGTGGAAAGAGAGGTGACGACGGGGATGGCTCCGGTCCAGACCATGGCGGCAAGAGATGCGAAGACGATGGCCCAGATGGCGGGGCCGGGCGTGCCGTGGCGCGGGTGGACGCGGCGGAGGAGGTTGGGGAGCGGAGTGCCGTGGTCGCGGGCGAGAGAGAAGAGCGCGCGGGAGGCGGAGGCGATGCAGGAGAGTCCGCAGAACCACATGGCCATGGAGGCGAGGGCTCCCATGGCGGCTCCGAACTTGGGGCTGAGAGCGAGCTGGAGGACGGCGATGGCGGCGGGGACGGTGTTGCCTTCGGCGTCTGTGGCGGAGAGGATGGCGGGGATGTCGCGGGCGGCGAGGGTGAGGGCGAGCAGGAGGAAGTAGCCGACGACTCCGGAGACGCCGACGGAGAGCACGATGCCCCAAGGGGCGCGGCGGCGCGGGTCGGTGGTTTCTTCGGCCATGTGGGCGGAGGCGTCAAAGCCGGTGAAGGTCCACTGTGCTTGGAGGAGTCCGAGGAGGAAAGCCCACCAGTAGGGAGAGCGGCCGGATGGGGAGACGGCGGTGAGGAGATGAGAAGGCGGGGAGAGCGGGGCGAGCCAGAAGATAGCGCCGACGATGAGGAAGACGCCGATGATGTGGACGGTAACGCTGAGGTCGTTGAGGAGGGCGACGAGGCGTACGCCGTAGTGATTGAGCGCGCCGTGGGTGAGGGTGATGAAGGCGAACATGAGGAAGAGGTTGCGCGGGGTGGAGGGTAGGTCGAGGAAGGGGAGGATGAATTGGGCGCAGCTATAGTTGATGCCGGCCTGGGCGGCGATCAGGCCGAAGATGTTGAGCCAGGCGACGAACCATCCGGTGGCGGGGGAGCCGAGGGCGAGGGCCCAGTGATACATGGCGCCGGAGGTGGGGTAGGCGGAGCAGAGCTCGGCCATGCTGGCGGCGACCAGGAGCATGAAGAAAGTGGCGAGCGGCCAGCCGAGGGTCATTTCGAGCGGCCCGCCCATTTCGAGGCCGTAGCCGTAGAGGGTGACGGCACCGGTGAGGATGGAGATGATGGAGAAGGAGATGGCGAAGTTGGAGAAGCCGCCCATGGAGCGGAAGAGTTCCTGGGCGTAGCCGAAGCGGGAGAGGTCGGCGCGGTCAGCGTCGGATTGGGAGGGGAGCATGGGAGAGGACAGTATACCGTGAGGGGTCCTATTTGAACGGCCACGGATGAACACGTTGATGAGTTTTTTGTGGAACACAACCAACCTACTGCGGGCCCAGGGTAGAGGATGGGCGGGGCGGACTGACGGGGCCCGTGACTGGGGAGGTGTTCTGGTTAGCGGGAACAGGGTTTGGGACACGGATGGACACGGATGAACATGGATTCTGGGGTTGTGGGGTAGCGGGAAGTAGTTGAGCGGGTTGGGGTTGCTGATCCGGTAGGTTCGTTTCGCCGTTTTTTGCATCGCGGCGTAGTTTTTGGAGTTTGAGGAGGTCGGACTGGGCGCGGGAGT